>OLOC01000103.1_pt1 | contig 72316 bp, 70 predicted proteins | sample 1643111 | NCBI WGS metagenome assembly OLOC01 (sample SAMEA3136633, study PRJEB25190) | human gut metagenome
TGGAGATGAAATGGTCTCCAGAGCAAATATCAGGATGGTTAAGGCGAACAAAACCACGTCAAAAAACGCTGCGAATATCACCTGAGACAATTTATAAAACGCTGTACTTTCGTAGCCGTGAAGCGCTACACCACCTGAATATACAGCATCTGCGACGGTCGCATAGCCTTCGCCATGGCAGGCGTCATACCCGCAAAGGCGAAAGAGGTACGATTAACATAGTGAACGGAACACCAATTCACGAACGTTCCCGAAATATCGATAACAGACGCTCTCTGGGGCATTGGGAGGGCGATTTAGTCTCAGGTACAAAAAACTCTCATATAGCCACACTTGTAGACCGAAAATCACGTTATACGATCATCCTCAGACTCAGGGGCAAAGATTCTGTCTCAGTAAATCAGGCTCTTACCGACAAATTCCTGAGTTTACCGTCAGAACTCAGAAAATCACTGACATGGGACAGAGGAATGGAACTGGCCAGACATCTAGAATTTACTGTCAGCACCGGCGTTAAAGTTTACTTCTGCGATCCTCAGAGTCCTTGGCAGCGGGGAACAAATGAGAACACAAATGGGCTAATTCGGCAGTACTTTCCTAAAAAGACATGTCTTGCCCAATATACTCAACATGAACTAGATCTGGTTGCTGCTCAGCTAAACAACAGACCGAGAAAGACACTGAAGTTCAAAACACCGAAAGAGATAATTGAAAGGGGTGTTGCATTGACAGATTGAATCTACAATCGTTATATTCAACGGGAAGGCCGGCAATGATGGTCATTCGCCAGGTCGTTGCGGCATAACAAAGCGGGTCTAACAGTGAGAGATCGGGTGGGGCAGGAAGGGCACGTCGCGAATAATCACACCCCAGTAAAGAAAGCGATGGAAAAACTAACAGCTGACATTGTTGCCTGGCGGCGGCCCTCACAAACTCCAGATGATGAGCTACCTGTTCGGTGAGTGAGGTTTTACGAGGCTCATATTGCGCTGCTGCAACTTTCCAGAACGACATAATGACTTCCTTTTCAAAATGACTGCAAATTATGGGTGCGGTTTAGAAAATACTCATAATTTAGCAGGCGTTATGTAAGAAAGTGTAACTCTGTATAAGTTTTATTTAAGTTTGGGCTCGTAAGGTAAACGTGACAGATTGACCGAAGCCAAACGGTGGGCAATAAGCCGCTCGCGAAACCAGCTGCGCAAATGTTCAGGTTGTTCACGTTCAACCGCTTCAGCGATCACCGGCATATTGTAGCGTTCTTTAAATGCCACCCCGGCCGCCGCCAAATCGACATTCACTTTATCCATTTCTGTTTGATCCAGTTTAGCCAGATTCTTCAGCATTCTTAATCTCCTCATCATTCCCGGGCAAAAGTTACTAAGAGTGAGCCTGGATGGCAAGCCGGAATTGATGATCCTCGACTCAGACATTAGACAAGGTTATGCTCTGTAAAAAAGTTATTACAAAAAGGAATAGATAATATGGCTTCAACTGCACGCTCCCTTCGCTACGCGCTGGCAATCCTGACCACTTCGTTGGTGACACCTTCCGTCTGGGCACATGCGCATTTAACGCATCAGCATCCTGCGGCAAACGCGCAAGTGACAGCTGCCCCGCAGGCAATCACTTTAAACTTCTCGGAAGGCGTTGAAACAGGATTCAGTGGTGCAAAAATCACGGGGCCAAAAAACGAAAATATTAAAACATTACCAGCGAAGCGGAATGAGCAGGACCAAAAGCAACTGATTGTTCCACTGGCCGATTCGCTGAAACCCGGAACCTACACCGTTGACTGGCATGTTGTTTCGGTGGACGGGCATAAAACGAAAGGACACTACACCTTTAGCGTGAAATAAATCATGCTGGCGTTTACCTGGATCGCGCTGCGATTTATCCATTTCACCTCGCTGATGCTGGTCTTTGGCTTCGCAATGTACGGTGCCTGGCTGGCCCCCTTAACGATTCGTCGCTTGCTGGCGAAGCGTTTTCTGCGTTTACAACAGCACGCTGCCGTCTGGAGTTTGATCAGTGCCACTGCAATGCTCGCCGTTCAGGGCGGGTTGATGGGAACGGGATGGGCAGATGTATTTTCGCCAAACATTTGGCAGGCTGTTTTGCAAACGCAGTTTGGTGGCGTCTGGTTATGGCAAATTGTTCTCGCCCTCGTAACGTTGATCGTCGCCCTTATGCAACCGCAGAATATGCCACGTTTGCTGTTTATGCTCACTACCGCGCAATTTTTTCTGCTGGCGGGAGTGGGGCATGCGACGCTGAATGAAGGGGTTACGGCGAAAATCCATCAGACTAATCACGCGATTCACCTGATTTGTGCGGCGGCGTGGTTTGGGGGATTACTGCCGGTGCTCTGGTGTATGCAACTCATCAAAGGCCGTTGGCGGCACCAGGCTATTCAGGCGCTGATGCGTTTTTCCTGGTGCGGGCATTTTGCGGTGATCGGCGTACTGGCAAGCGGCGTGCTTAATGCATTGTTGATTACCGGATTTCCCCCCACGCTTACGACTTACTGGGGCCAACTCTTATTGCTCAAAGCCATCCTGGTGATGATTATGGTGGTCATTGCGCTGGCTAATCGTTATGTTCTTGTACCGCGCATGAGGCAGGATGAAGATCGTGCGGCACCCTGGTTTGTGTGGATGACTAAACTCGAATGGGCGATAGGTGCGGTAGTGCTGGTGATCATCAGCCTGCTTGCGACTCTCGAACCTTTTTGATGGATTACGAAAATGATGAAAAAAAGTATTCTGGCATTTCTGTTACTCACCAGTTCTGCAGCGGCGCTGGCTGCACCGCAGGTGATTACCGTCAGCCGTTTTGAAGTGGGTAAAGACAAATGGGCGTTTAATCGCGAAGAGGTGATGCTGACTTGCCGACCGGGTAATGCTTTGTATGTTATTAATCCGAGTACCCTCGTGCAGTATCCTTTAAACGATATCGCACAAAAGGAAGTTGCCAGTGGGAAGACCAATGCCCAATCCATTTCGGTGATTCAGATTGATGATCCTAACAATCCCGGCGAAAAAATGAGTCTGGCACCGTTTATAGAACGAGCTGAAAAACTCTGTTAATTACCTAAAATAGCCTTTTGATTTCCAATAAAAAACCGCCTCAGTTCTTTCACCAGAACGGGCGGTTTTTAACATTTAAGCTGATGACCACCGCGCTTTTTATTGACCATTTTGCACGCAAACTGGAAAACCTGGCGTCGTCATCTATTCTTAAAGGGCAAGGCAACTAAGCCTGCATTAATGCCAACTTTTAGCGCACGGCTCTCTCCCAAGAGCCATTTCCCTGGACCGAATACAGGAATCGTGTTCGGTCTCTTTTTATCTGTTAAAAGCCAGAAACATTCCCTTCGCTGACTTTATAGTCAACCATAACACACACTCTACTGTCTGAGTCCAGTGTTTTTTAACATTTTTGTTAAGATTATGTGATCTTTAGCGCGGGAGGAAAATATTGATGAAACAGCCTGCGCCCGTTTATCAGAGAATTGCGGGTCATCAATGGCGACATATCTGGCTTTCTGGCGATATACACGGTTGTCTTGAGCAGTTGCGCCGCAAATTATGGCATTGTGGTTTTGATCCGTGGCGAGATTTACTTATCTCAGTGGGAGACGTTATCGATCGTGGGCCGCAAAGTTTACGTTGCCTGCAGTTACTGGAACAACATTGGGTTCGTGCGGTAAGAGGCAATCATGAACAGATGGCGATGGATGCGCTGGCATCCCAGCAGATGTCTTTGTGGTTGATGAATGGCGGCGACTGGTTTATTGCGCTGGCAGATAATCAACAGAAACAAGCGAAAACGGCGCTGGAAAAATGTCAGCATTTGCCCTTTATTCTTGAAGTACACAGTCGCACCGGCAAACATGTTATTGCTCATGCCGATTATCCAGATGATGTTTATGAATGGCAAAAGGACGTTGATTTGCATCAGGTCTTGTGGAGCCGCTCGCGATTAGGTGAACGCCAAAAAGGGCAGGGAATTACAGGTGCTGATCATTTCTGGTTTGGTCATACACCGTTGCGCCATCGCGTGGATATTGGCAACCTGCATTATATTGATACCGGCGCTGTCTTTGGGGGCGAACTGACTCTTGTGCAATTGCAATAATTAAAAATCACCGTACTCCTGTGCAGGTCGCCAGAAACCATCTATAAAATCCTCAATCGGAAAACAACCGCCATGGCGGATCCGTTGATCGCTCATAGAATAAAGACACTGCTGTTCCGTGTTGTAGACATCCACAACAATATCTTCACAACCGCCATCCAGGTAGCAAACAAAAAGTACCAGCGCGAACATTTCATCCCCGAAGTGTGGTGCCGTACCGTTAAGTTTAGGAGAGATTTTACAACGGGGGAATAACCAGGACAAATAACCCGCCATGCCGACGGGTTCTTTTTGGATCAGGCAAGACGCATAATCCAGGCATCAGATTGTTGATCGTAACGGGTACGGTAAAGGACAGAGTGTTCGCCATTTAGCAGGGCAGGGATACTGGTTTCAGCATCCCAGGCATCCAGTTGCATACATAAATCGGGGTCAGATTTACAAGGAATGGTTAACGTTCGAGCACCTGGCGATTCACCGTGTAATTCGCCGTCGTCGATTTCAAAAGCGCCTATGCGCACACTGGTTTTCATCTTCGTGCTCTCCATTTAGCTGCCGATTGTGGTACGACCAGTCCGATCGCACCATTTTTCAGCCTAGTTGAGGCAGCCGAATGTGCCAGTCAAAAAGTGCGCTTTTTTTGTGCGCTGTCAGGCGTTACCGGTAAAAAGTTTCCCATCGCGCACCAGTTCACGCGGATAGCTGTTTTTCAATCGCGAACCAATCCGTTTGGCTAAACCAATCGGTTGATGCTGGAAAGTAACCAATACATCATCCGCCACTGGCGCGGCTTGCGGGTAAACATCGCGCCCGCGATACCACTCCTCCGCTTCCTGCGGTGTCAGCTCGAATGCATTCATATTATCGGGTGAGGCAAGAGCAATAACCGCTTCATGCTGCCAGCGATAACCTTTGTTGTGCGTCTCGGCAAGTTTAATCCCCAACCGAGAAAATCGGACTTTACCGATCAGGACTTCAATGCCCACCGGGAACAACCACAGTTCTTTGTCACGCTGCCAGAGGCGCAGGTTTTCATCCCAGTTTAAGCCAACACCTGCAGCCGCCTGACGAATTTGTCCAGCTTCGCGATCTTTCACCGGGCTGAACGGAAAATTACCGACTTTGTATTTGGGGGCGGGTAAGGCGGGAATCGCCTGAGTTTTACGCAGACGAGCAACGAAGAAGCCTTCGCAGTCGTAAATTTGTGGGAAAACATGCAAAAAGCCTTCCTCGGTCAGCGCCTTGTTTGCACCAGGGAAGAGATCACCAAGCGGTAAAAACTCTACTGCGTCGGGGTAAGTCTCTTTCAGCCACAGGCAAACGGCTTCGTTTTCTTCCTGGTTTAAGGTACAGGTCGAGTAAACCAGCGTACCGCCAGGGCGTAATGCATGAAAGGCGCTGTCGATCAGTTCCCGTTGGGTAGCTGCGATTTCCTGATTGCTTTCTGGTGACCAGTTTTTTAGCGCATCGGGATCTTTACGCACCACGCCTTCGCCGGAGCAGGGAGCGTCCAGCAAAATGGCATCAAACATTTCTGGCACTGCCGCACCAAACACGCGGCCATCAAAATGTGTGAGCGCAACATTACTGATACCACAGCGGCTGATATTGGCATGTAACACTTTTACCCGACTGGCGGAAAACTCATTGGCAAGAATTGCCCCTTCGTTATTCATCCGCGCGGAAATTTGCGTCGTTTTGGAGCCAGGCGCGGCAGCGACATCCATCACCCGCTGTGGTGCATTACCGTCAGCAAACAAGGCGGCGACGGGCAACATTGAACTGGCTTCCTGAATATAAAACAGGCCACTTAAATGCTCGGCGGTACTACCCAATGGCAATGCATCTTCATTGTCGCGTTCAATCCAGAAACCTTCTTCACACCACGGAATTGGCGTAAGCGTCCAGCCATAAGGAGCGGTTAATTGCAGGAAATCAGCAACGGAGATTTTCAGCGTATTAACGCGAATGCTGCGGCGCAACGGGCGCTGACAGGCGGCAAGAAAATCATCAAAAGAGAACGTCGAAGGCATCGCTTCGCGCATTTGCGTCAGAAAGGCGTCCGGGAAATAAACGGTGTGTTGGGCCACGAGCATATACCACTGGCAAAAAAAACAGGCGCGCAGTTTAGCATAAACGCTCCGGCGCAGGCACGCCGGAGCAGTGGGCATTATTTGGGAAGCGCAGTACCCCATTCACGCCACTCTTTCGGTTCACTTTCCTGCAACAGGAAGTGCTTGCCTTCCTGGGCTTTCGGTGCCAGTGGCGTACCCGGAGGCGTGGCGAAGGCGATGCCGCCACGGATAAACTGGTTAAAGGTGCCGGTTTTCACTACGCCGCCCGTCAGACCAAAGTCCAGACTGTAACCCGATGCCAACCAGAAGACGGAATTGTTACGCACCAGGTGTTGATAGCGTTTACTGATGCGCATCGCAATCATCACGCGATCTGACAATGTCCCCAGCGTCATTCCGGTAACCGTACCTACTTCCAGACCACGGAACAGCACAGGCGTACCAATACCTAACGAACCGGCTTCCGGTGCTTCGACAATAATGCTTAAGCCATCCAGGTAACGCGAATCAGTAATAGTAGCTTCTTGCAACTCAAAGTCACGGCGAGGATTACCCCGACCTGGTTCGACATTGATATACGGCTGGAGGATAGTATCTAGATGCTCAACGCCCGCGGCTGAAATTTGCGGTGTGACCACCGAGAAGCGCGTACCGCCGCGGGCGAAGGTCTGGACATACTCCGGATAGAGCACCGCCTTTGCCTGTACTTCATTGCGCGCGGTAATCAGATCCAGCGTCTGGATTTGCCCGATATCAATACCGAGATAGCGAATTGGCATCCCGACCGCCAGTTTTCCGGCATCGAAAGCGTGAAGCGTAATCTGCCCGCCAACCGCACGGGCCGCTGTTTCGGAAGCATACAGAATACGCTTATCGCCTTTACGCTGACTGGCGCTGGCACCGCTGAGGTTATCGAAGCTAATGGCTCCCTTTAATGCTCTGGAGAGCGGGGATGCCTGTACGGTCAGGCCACTACCATTCAGCTGAACTTTCGCCCCGCCTTCTGCCCAGAACACGCTATTGCTGGTCAGAAGGTTGCGATACTCCGGCTTAATATGCAGATCGATATCAAACGCGTTAGCTCGCGGACGGACGGTAATAACTTCACCAACTTCAAATTTACGGTAGAGCACTACCGATCCTGCCTGCACATCCGGCAGCGTCTCTGCACTCAAACTCACGGTTGTGGTGGGTAAATCGCTAAGGCTGTTCTCCAGCGCTTTTTCCAGATTGGCATACAGTGGATAGCTGGCTTTCATCTCGCCTTTATCGCCCGGCAGAATACGTATCCCGCCGTTAATCCATTCTGAGGCGCTGGCACCGAGAAACTCAACGCCATCCAGCCCCACCTTCACGTCGACACGGCTGTTGACAACAAATTTGCTATCGCCTTTTACCAGTTCGCGATGCTGAGGCTCGATGGCGACGGTAAAGGTGACGCCTTTGCTGGTGAGTTTACGATCGATAACCTGGCCTACCTGCACGCCGTGAAGAATGAGCGGCTGACCCGCATCAATACCGTAACTTTCCGGCGCGGTCAGGGTCAGCGTCAGAACATCAGGTTCATGCAGCAGTGCTTTTTCGCCTGGCACAACAACGAACTCTTTGCGTGGCTCGCCATCGCCGGGTACCAACTCGAAGGTTTTGCCAGTCAGCAGGGCGCTGAGATTGGCATCGCTAAGGGATAATTTCGGGTTGCGTAATTCGATGCGGGTATTTTCCCGTAACAGCGTAACGACGCTGGGATCAACGGTCATTTCTCCGGTGACTTTACCACCAGGATTTAAATCCAGTTTAGTTAGCTGTCCGACTTCCAGTCCCTGATACATTAATGGCGTCGAGTCGGCGGTTAATCCGGCCCCACTCGGCAGTTCCAGTTTGATTATTACGCCACGCTGGCTATGGGCGAGGTCTTCATACAGACCAAAGGTATCTTCCGCCTCGGCAGGTTTCGACTCTTCTGGTGAATCGAAGGCAATCGCACCGTTAACCAGTGCCGCCAGGCTTTCCAGTTTCACCTTCGCGCCACTGATACTGACATTGGCATCAACGCCGGAAACGTTCCAGAAACGGCTACCTTTTTTCACCAGATCGGTAAAACGCCGCTCGATCAGGACATCAATCACCACGCCTTGTTTGTTGGGATTGATGGCATAGTCGTAGACTTTTCCCACCGGGATCTTGCGGAAATAGACCAATGAACCGCTGTTCAGCGAACCGAGATCGGGGGCTTGCAGGTGGATCATCAGATCGCCATTGTCCAGCCGATATTTCGGTTGGGTATCGAGTGCGACAAAGTGATCCTGCTCTTTACCTTTACCCGGCATCATACCGATATAGTTCCCACCGACGAGGGCGTCCAGCCCGGAGACACCTGCCAACGATGCTTTTGGCGTCACCAGCCAGAACTGAGTCTCTTCGCGCAGCGCATCTTTCATATCGGACTTGATGCTGACCTTGACTTCAATCTTACGAAGATCGTCGCTGAGGCTGATATCCTGCACTGTTCCGACTTCAACGCCCTGATAACGAACAGGCGTACGGCCTGGAACAATACCATCCGCCGACATAAAGTCGATGGTGACGGTATTACCCCGGTCCTGATAACTGTCCCAAATCAGCCAACCGGCAATCATTAGCGCGATGAACGGCAGCAGCCAGAAAGGTGAGATACGGCGTTTATTTTTAATCTGCGCTTCAGTCGTCGAAGCGGGCGTTTCCTGACTCATGTGCATCCCAAAGTAAGCGGCTGTCCAGCCATTCCACAGCAAGAATAGTCAAAATTACCGCTGCGCCGAAATAAAACGCAGCCGGTCCCATAGTAAAAGCGAGGATCTGATCGCGATTAATCAGCGACATGGTTAAAGATATGACAAACAGGTCGAGCATCGACCAGCGACCAATCCAGGTCACCATCCGCAGTAACAGAATGCGTGTGCGTAAACCTTGCTGGCATTTAAAATGAATGCTCAACAGTAAAGTGAACATGACGATCACTTTAGTAAACGGTACCAGAATACTGGCGATAAACACGATTCCCGCAACCGCAATGTTGCTACTTGCCAGCGACATAATTCCGGAAAGAATTGTATCTTCCTGCCGTCCTCCGTTCAGATAAATGATAGAAATAGGCAACAGGTTGGCAGGTAACAACAAAACGATTGACGCTAACAGCGCCGCCCAGCATTTTTGCAGACTATGACGGCGACGCAGTCGTAGCGGGATATGGCAACGCGGGCAGCGACCACGCTGATCAGGATAGCCGGTAAAATGGCACCCAAGACAGACACGAAGTTTCTCGTCCCTACGCGTAGCGGGGCGCTGCGGATAAAATCGCTCCCACAGTTCTTCGACATTAAGATGTGACAACGTCACCGTCGTTAAAATCACCAACGCCACAAAAGAGAACAAGCCGACACCAGCCTGGATATGGGCATAATCCTGTACCTTTATAGAAGCAACGCCAATGCCGACCAGGTAGATATCCAGCATTACCCACTCTTTAAGTCGCTCAAGCATCAGCAGTGCCGGGCGTAGATTCATTCCCAGTCGGTTACCAAACCATAAATATGCTATGGAGGACACCAGAATGAGGGGGGCACCGATAACGCAGAAAAAGACCATCGACCCCGTTATCGCATCGCCCTGTTTGGTCATTTGCCAGATGCCTTGCATAACGTTGGCGTCAATACGAATGCCTAACAGCCAGATATGCAACAGCGGTTCGCCCCAGGCAAACGGCATAAGCAACAGCATGGTGAAGGCCATTGCCGCCAGGCGCGTTAGCGACCAGTCGCGCCCGTCACGAATTTTTGCCTGACAGCGCGGACAATAGGCACTTTGATGAGAATTTATCTCGGGCAGGCTAAACAGCATGTCACATTGCGGGCAACGTTGGTAATCACCACGCGGCAGTTCCTCGCCGATTGCCCTCACTGTTATCTTTTTTGTCGGCGTAATTTGTGGTGTGTTAAGAGCCATGACGTGCCAAATGTAATAAGAATTAACATTAATCTTAACCCATGATGGGAATGATCTTGAGCATTAACGCATTTAATGCTTATTTTAATAGGCTGGCAGTTCCAGGTAAGACAACCAAGTGATTATATAATGAACAAAACAGAATTTTACGCGGATTTAAATCGCGACTTTAACGCGCTGATGGCGGGAGAAACCAGTTTTCTGGCAACGCTTGCGAACACCAGTGCGTTGTTATACGAGCGTCTCACTGACGTTAACTGGGCAGGTTTTTATTTGCTTGAGGACGATACACTGGTACTCGGACCATTTCAGGGCAAAATTGCCTGTGTCCGGATACCCGTCGGGCGCGGGGTTTGCGGCACAGCGGTTGCCCGCAATCAAGTGCAGCGTATCGAGGATGTTCACGCGTTTGACGGGCATATTGCCTGTGATGCGGCGAGTAATTCTGAAATTGTTCTGCCGCTGGTGGTGAAAAATCAGATTATTGGTGTTCTCGACATCGATAGTACCGTCTTCGGTCGCTTTACAGACGAGGACGAGCAAGGCTTACGTCAGCTTGTGGCACAGCTTGAAAAAGTGCTTGCAACGACGGATTACAAAAAATTCTTTGCGAGCGTCGCAGGATAATCAACGGATAACGTAGCATTTACTGATAGCGTCATTATAATGACGCCTGTTCATGCCTGCGCTTGTTGGCTACGTCCGTTGTAATCAGGAAATTTCATGGAAAATCAACCTAAGTTGAATAGCAGTAAAGAAGTAATCGCGTTTCTGGCCGAACGTTTTCCCCACTGTTTCAGTGCGGAAGGTGAAGCGCGTCCGCTGAAAATCGGTATTTTTCAGGATTTGGTCGATCGTGTTGCCGGGGAAATGAACCTGAGCAAAACGCAATTACGATCCGCTTTACGTCTCTACACTTCGAGCTGGCGTTATCTTTACGGTGTTAAACCCGGCGCAACGCGTGTCGATCTTGACGGCAACCCATGCGGTGAGCTGGACGAGCAACATGTAGAGCATGCTCGCAAGCAGCTTGAAGAAGCGAAAGCGCGTGTTCAGGCACAGCGTGCTGAACAGCAAGCGAAAAAACGCGAAGCTGCCGCAGCTGCTGGTGAGAAAGAAGACGCACCGCGCCGCGAACGCAAGCCACGTCCGACCACGCCACGCCGCAAAGAAGGCGCTGAACGTAAACCTCGTGCGCAAAAGCCGGTAGAGAAAGCGCCAAAAACAGTAAAAGCACCTCGCGAAGAACAGCACACCCCGGTTTCTGACATTTCAGCTCTGACTGTCGGACAAGCCCTGAAGGTGAAAGCGGGTCAAAACGCGATGGATGCCACCGTATTAGAAATCACCAAAGACGGCGTCCGCGTCCAGCTGAATTCGGGTATGTCTTTGATTGTGCGCGCAGAACACCTGGTGTTCTGAAACGGAGGCCGGGCCAGGCATGAACATGTTTTTTAGGCTTACCGCGTTAGCTGGCCTGCTTGCAATAGCAGGCCAGACCTTCGCTGTAGAAGATATCACGCGTGCTGATCAAATTCCGGTATTAAAGGAAGAGACGCAGCATGCGACGGTAAGTGAGCGCGTAACGTCGCGCTTCACCCGTTCTCATTATCGCCAGTTCGACCTCGATCAGGCATTTTCGGCCAAAATCTTTGACCGCTACCTGAATCTGCTCGATTACAGCCACAACGTGCTGCTGGCAAGCGATGTTGAACAGTTCGCGAAAAAGAAAACCGAGTTAGGCGATGAACTGCGTTCAGGCAAACTCGACGTTTTCTACGATCTCTACAATCTGGCGCAAAAGCGCCGTTTTGAGCGTTACCAGTACGCTTTGTCGGTACTGGAAAAGCCGATGGATTTCACCGGCAACGACACTTATAACCTTGACCGCAGCAAAGCGCCCTGGCCGAAAAACGAGGCTGAGTTGAACGCGCTGTGGGACAGTAAAGTCAAATTCGACGAGTTAAGCCTGAAGCTGGCAGGAAAAACGGATAAAGAAATTCGTGAAACCCTGACACGCCGCTACAAATTTGCCATTCGTCGTCTGGCGCAAACCAACAGCGAAGATGTTTTCTCGCTGGCAATGACGGCGTTTGCGCGTGAAATCGACCCGCATACCAACTATCTTTCCCCGCGTAATACCGAACAGTTCAACACTGAAATGAGTTTGTCGCTGGAAGGTATTGGCGCAGTGCTGCAAATGGATGATGACTACACCGTTATCAATTCGATGGTGGCAGGTGGTCCGGCAGCGAAGAGTAAAGCTATCAGCGTTGGTGACAAAATTGTCGGTGTTGGTCAAACAGGCAAGCCGATGGTTGACGTGATTGGCTGGCGTCTTGATGATGTGGTTGCCTTAATTAAAGGGCCGAAGGGCAGTAAAGTTCGTCTGGAAATTTTACCTGCTGGTAAAGGGACCAAGACCCGTACTGTAACGTTGACCCGTGAACGTATTCGTCTCGAAGACCGCGCGGTTAAAATGTCGGTGAAGACCGTCGGTAAAGAGAAAGTCGGCGTACTGGATATTCCGGGCTTCTATGTGGGTTTGACAGACGATGTCAAAGTACAACTGCAGAAACTGGAAAAACAGAATGTCAGCAGTGTGATCATCGACCTGCGTAGCAATGGCGGTGGGGCGTTGACCGAAGCGGTATCGCTCTCAGGTCTGTTTATTCCTGCGGGTCCTATTGTTCAGGTCCGTGATAACAACGGTAAAGTTCGTGAAGACAGCGATACCGACGGACAGGTTTTCTATAAAGGCCCGCTGGTGGTACTGGTTGACCGCTTCAGTGCTTCGGCTTCAGAAATCTTTGCCGCGGCAATGCAGGACTACGGTCGTGCGCTGGTTGTTGGTGAACCGACGTTTGGTAAAGGCACCGTTCAGCAATACCGTTCATTGAACCGTATTTACGATCAGATGTTACGTCCTGAATGGCCAGCGCTGGGTTCTGTGCAGTACACGATCCAGAAATTCTATCGCGTTAACGGCGGCAGTACGCAACGTAAAGGCGTAACGCCAGACATCATCATGCCGACGGGTAATGAAGAAACGGAAACGGGTGAGAAATTCGAAGATAACGCGCTGCCGTGGGATAGCATTGATGCTGCGACTTATGTGAAATCAGGCGATTTAACGGCCTTTGAACCGGAGCTACTGAAGGAACATAATGCGCGTATCGCGAAAGATCCTGAGTTCCAGAACATCATGAAGGATATCGCGCGCTTCAACGCTATGAAGGACAAGCGCAATATCGTTTCTCTGAATTACGCTGTGCGTGAGAAAGAGAATAATGAAGATGATGCGACGCGTCTGGCGCGTTTGAACGAACGCTTTAAACGCGAAGGTAAACCGGAGTTGAAGAAGCTGGATGATCTACCAAAAGATTACCAGGAGCCGGATCCTTATCTGGATGAGACGGTGAATATCGCACTCGATCTGGCGAAGCTTGAAAAAGCCAGACCCGCGGAACAACCCGCTCCCGTCAAGTAATATCAATCAGGCACAAGAAATTGTGCCTGATTTTTTAACAGCGGCAAGATGCCGTAAATCAGATGCTACAAAATGTAAAGTTGTGTCTTTCTGGTGACTTACGCACTATCCAGACTTGAAAATAGTCGCGTAACCCATACGATGTGGGTATCGCATATTGCGTTTTGTTAAACTGAGGTAAAAAGAAAATTATGATGCGAATCGCGCTCTTCCTGCTAACGAACCTGGCCGTAATGGTCGTTTTCGGGCTGGTACTGAGCCTGACAGGGATACAGTCGAGCAGCGTTCAGGGGCTGATGATCATGGCCTTGCTGTTCGGTTTTGGTGGTTCCTTCGTTTCGCTTCTGATGTCCAAATGGATGGCATTACGATCTGTTGGCGGGGAAGTGATCGAGCAACCGCGTAACGAAAGGGAACGTTGGCTGGTTAATACTGTAGCAACCCAGGCTCGTCAGGCAGGGATCGCTATGCCGCAAGTGGCTATCTACCATGCGCCGGACATCAACGCTTTTGCAACCGGTGCGCGCCGTGATGCCTCTCTGGTTGCTGTCAGCACCGGTTTGCTGCAGAACATGAGCCCGGATGAAGCCGAGGCGGTAATTGCTCACGAAATCAGCCACATCGCCAATGGTGATATGGTTACCATGACGCTGATTCAGGGCGTGGTGAACACCTTCGTTATCTTTATTTCCCGTATTCTGGCGCAGCTTGCCGCGGGTTTTATGGGCGGAAATCGTGATGAAGGTGAAGAGAGCAACGGCAACCCGCTGATCTACTTTGCGGTTGCAACGGTTCTGGAACTGGTGTTTGGTATTCTGGCGAGCATTATCACCATGTGGTTCTCGCGTCATCGTGAATTCCATGCTGATGCCGGTTCGGCAAAACTGGTTGGTCGCGAGAAAATGATTGCCGCGCTGCAGCGCCTGAAAACCAGCTATGAACCGCAAGAAGCAACCAGCATTATGGCTTTCTGCATTAACGGTAAGTCGAAATCGCTCAGTGAGTTGTTCATGACTCACCCGCCGCTGGATAAACGAATTGAAGCTCTGCGTACGGGTGAATACCTGAAGTAATATGAAGTAAATACTAAAAAGCGCGTCCTGATCGACGCGCTTTTTTTATGCCCTGGATCGTGGCTGAGTGATACGTAAACCACTCACACAGGCAGCAATCACTGCCAGAATAGCCGCAGCCATCAGCGAAACGTGCGTACCATTATCACCGAACTGATTTAGCATCAGCGCCACCAGCGCCGCGCCACTACTCTGACCCAGTAGACGAGCCGTTCCTAACATGCCACTGGCCCCACCGCTACGTTCGCGCGGAGCGGAGGTAATAATGGTGTGGTTATTGGGTGACTGGAATAAGCCAAATCCAGCGCCACATAAGATCATCGGCCAGATAATATTGATATCCGCAGGTGACGCGGGCAGCAGAACCAGGGAAAAAAGCCCCGCAGCCATGATGAACAACCCTAAAGCACCCAGCAATCCTGCATGTACGCGTTCAATCAAATAGCCTGCCAGCGGAGCCATCACCATCGTTGCTAACGGCCACGGTGTCAGAAGTAAACCTGTTTCGACTTCACTACGCCCGAGCACGGTTTGCAGGTAAAAGGGCAGGGAAACCATTGCCAGCATTTGTGCGCAGAAAGAGCAAACAGATGTGCAAATAGAAAGTGAAAACAGCGGGATACGCAGTAAATCCACCGGTAGCAGCGGTACGGGAAGAGAAAGCTGGCGGCGAATAAAGAAAATACCAACAACAACCATTACCACCAGTTCCGCAGCAATTAACGTCAGCGATTGCCCCTGAGCGAAACCACTCAACGCAGTGATAAGCAGGCCGAAGGTTAACGCGTTCATCACGGCGCTGGGCAGGTCGAAACGGGGTTTACTGGCGCGAGAACCATTGGGTGGCAGAAAACGCATCGCCAGAAGCAGGGCGATAATACCTAACGGTACGTTGATTAAAAATAACCATTTCCAGGATGCGATGGAGAGGATTGCTGCAGCAATTGTCGGCCCGGCAGCAGAAGAGACGGCAACAATAAACGAGTTTATGCCCATCCCTCTCCCCAGAAAACGTTGTGGATAGATCAGGCGGATAAGTGCGGTATTAACGCTCATCAACGCTGCACCGCCGAAACCTTGTATGACACGCGCAAGGGTGAGCATTTGCAGCGAATCAGAAAGGGCGCAGAACAGTGAAGACAACAGAAAAACGACCAGACCGCATTTATAAATACGTCGATAGCCAAACATATCGCCCAGAAACGAAAACGAGAGCAGGGAGATGACAATGGCGATTTGATAGGCGTTCACTACCCAGATGGAACTGGCTGGCGTGGCATGAAGGTCCGTGGCGATTGTTGGCAGGGCGACGTTGGCGATTGCGCCGTCAAGGACAGCCATCGAAATGCCAATCACAATGGTTAATATCGCACCGTATCGCTGGGGCAATGGCAGGCCGTCGGCCTGAACTTTTGGCATAGGAATTTTATATCTTTGGTGAATAATCAACAGGGGTATGATTCTAGCACTGATATTCACGGTGGATGTCGCAGAATTGTAACTAACCGGCAAAAGATGGATTGCGACCACCCTGGTGCGAAATTATAATAAAAAACAGTTCTGATTTTTATAAAACACTCGCAATGAGGTGATAAATGGCTAACGCAGATCTGGATAAACAGCCTGATTCTGTATCTTCCGTGCTAAAAGTTTTTGGCATTTTGCAGGCGCTGGGTGAAGAGCGCGAAATAGGGATAACCGAGCTGTCGCAGCGCGTCATGATGTCAAAAAGCACCGTTTATCGCTTTTTACAGACCATGAAAACCTTAGGTTATGTGGCGCAGGAAGGGGAGTCGGAGAAATATTCCCTGACCCTGAAATTGTTTGAACTGGGCGCTCGCGCGTTACAAAACGTCGATTTAATTCGTAGCGCAGATATCCAGATGCGTGAGATCTCCCGCCTGACCAAAGAAACTATCCACCTCGGCGCACTGGACGAAGACAGTATTGTTTACATTCACAAAATTGACTCTATGTACAATTTGCGCATGTATTCACGGATTGGGCGTCGTAATCCGCTGTACAGCACCGCGATTGGTAAGGTACTGCTGGCATGGCGCGATCTCGATGAAGTGAAGCAAATTCTTGAGGGCGTGGAGTATAAACGCAGTACCGAGCGGACCATCACCAGTACAGAAGCGTTATTACCCGTTCTGGACCAGGTGCGCGAGCAGGGGTATGGCGAAGATAACGAAGAGCAGGAAGAAGGGCTGCGATGCATTGCGGTACCGGTATTTGATCGCTTTGGCGTGGTCATTGCCGGTTTGAGCATCTCCTTCCCGACGTTGCGTTTCTCTGAAGAGCGTTTACAGGAATATGTCGCAATGTTGCATACCGCAGCGCGCAAAATTTCTGCCCAAATGGGTTATCACGACTATCCGTTCTGATGAGAGTAAGAACCTGTCGGAATATCAAACAGACAGGTTCTTTATTTAGCATGAGAAAAATAAAGTTGAAGGTGCGTTATATTAAACGCGCTTGCTATAAGAATATTTTACTCATGAGTGAGAATCTGGTTGTTTATTACCCTTAACCATTATCGACCACGATATTGCTTTTACGTAACAGTGGGCAATCTGTTATCCCCAAGAAACCACTTTTAGTGTGCAAGTATTGTACCGTGCTGGTGCCTCTGGCAGTCAGATAGGTACATTGCAAACCTAATCCTGCGGCATTCTCTTTGCTTCCAATCAAAACGCCATATCCGCTGAGTAATAATCCTATCCATACCAGTGCTATCAGCATAACTGTGCGAATGATGAATCGCATTACAACCTCTTCTCTTTTTATGTTCGCTTAATCGTAGCGGCAATATGCGCTGAAGCAAGCGACTCATTCCGAAAAAGCACGAATATCGACATAGTTAGGCGCTGTTTAACTAACGCATGCTAGTTTAATGACATAAGGTAGGTGAAACGGAGATTGGAGTGAAAAAGTTTCGATGGGTCGTTCTGGTTGTCGTGGTGTTGGCTTGCTTGCTGCTTTGGGCGCAGGTATTCAACATGATGTGCGATCAGGATGTACAATTTTTCAGCGGAATTTGTGCCATTAACCAGTTTATCCCGTGGTGATATCATTTTTTCAGCACTAGATTTTCTTCCTCTCCAGCAGTGGTAGAATAGCGCCTCTACTCAGAGGTGGTGAAATGAACGAAGTTGTAAATTCAGGCGTGATGAACATTGCGTCTTTGGTTGTATCGGTGGTGGTTCTTCTTATCGGGCTCATCTTGTGGTTTTTTATCAATCGTGCCAGTTCACGGACTAACGAACAGATTGAACTGCTTGAGGCGTTGCTGGATCAGCAAAAACGTCAAAATGCACTGTTACGTCGTTTGTGCGAAGCAAACGAACCAGAGAAAGCAGATAAAAAGACCGTTGAGAGTCAAAAATCGGTTGAAGACGAAGATATTATTCGTCTGGTCGCCGAACGATAATCCTTCCTCAATCTTGAGTAACCCCGTCGTTGAAGGGTTACTCAATTCATCCTGATTATACGCACTGCCATGGTGCAACTGCTTCAAATTAAAACTCTGGTCTGACTTCAAATAATTATCATATTATTTATTTGCGTAACGGGATATCAGAAAAAGATATTTTCCTCATTAATTTATTAGGATGTTTACATCGGATTTGTGATTAAGCGTGGTATTATTTATTAGCGAAACGTTTCTCTCTTGATTTTTTTGCTCATTCATCAATTTTTCTTATTTTAAATTTCCAATACCTTTGGGATTGACTTCTCTTTGGGGTAATTGATAGCCGTTAACTGACTGTTTTATGAGAAAAAGTGATATAACTTTTTATTCATTGCATAGCAAAAAATGTGATATTGCACGCACTATGTAATAACTTCTCCCACTGGCCTGGAACAACTGAACTTATTGAACTATGTTAGAAAATACGCCAGTTTAAGTATCTGCCTGAACTGGCAAGGTTAAGCACAATGATATATCGGCGCGTATTCCGTTGCATAAGTGTGCAAAAAAAGTGGAAGACGTATCGAGATTTGTGCGTCTGATCGAGACATGTTTAAAAATGGCTTGCCATAATTAACGTTGTATGTGATAACAGATTTCGGGTTAAACGAGGTACAGTTCTGTTTATGTGTGGCATTTTCAGTAAAGAAGTCCTGAGTAAACACGTTGACGTTGAATACCGCTTCTCTGCCGAGCCTTATATTGGTGCCTCATGCAGTAATGTGTCAGTTTTATCTATGTTATGCCTGCGGGCGAAGAAAACAATCTAAGGAATTTTTCAAATGGCAAAGATTAAAGGTCAGGTTAAGTGGTTCAACGAGTCTAAAGGTTTTGGCTTCATTACTCCGGCTGATGGCAGCAAAGATGTGTTCGTACACTTCTCCGCTATCCAGGGTAATGGCTTCAAAACTCTGGCTGAAGGTCAGAACGTTGAGTTCGAAATTCAGGACGGCCAGAAAGGTCCGGCAGCTGTTAACGTAACAGCTATCTGATCGAATCCACTGATCTGAAGTGTGAATACGCTTCAATCTCGCTATAAAGCCTCGTCGAATGCGAGGCTTTTTACTATGCTTTATCTTCGCTCCTGGCGTTCGGATATTTGCCCGCCGCGTGATTCGCGTTACACTTGCGGCCTTTAGTATCCTGCCGGAGTTGTCATGTCGTTTTCCTGTCCACTTTGCCATCAGCCTCTTTCGCGTGAAAAAAACAGCTATATCTGTCCCCAGCGACATCATTTTGATATGGCGAAAGAAGGGTATGTCAATCTGCTGCCCGTTCAGCATAAACGGTCTCGTGATCCGGGCGACAGCGCGGAAATGATGCAAGCACGCCGCGCATTCTTAGATGCCGGACATTATCAGCCGCTGCGTGATGCAATTGTCGCCCAACTGCGGGAACGGCTTGATGAAAAGGCCACGGCGGTGCTGGATATTGGCTGTGGTGAAGGGTATTACACACACGCATTTGCCGATGCGTTGCCCGAAATCACCACGTTTGGCCTGGATGTCTCGAAGGTAGCGATAAAAGCGGCGGCGAAACGCTATCCGCAGGTCACTCTTTGTGTCGCTTCCAGCCACCGTTTGCCGTTTTCCGATACCAGTATGGACGCCATAATACGTATTTACGCGCCGTGTAAAGCAGAAGAATTAGCACGAGTAGTGAAGCCCGGCGGCTGGGTCATTACTGCCACGCCGGGACCGCGACATTTGATGGAGCTGAAGGGGCTGATTTACAATGAAGTACATCTTCATGCACCTCATGCAGAACAACTGGAAGGTTTTACATTACAGCAGAGTGATGAGTTGTGTTATCCGATGCGTCTTCGCGGTGATGAAGCCGTCGCATTATTGCAGATGACGCCGTTTGCCTGGCGTGCGAAGCCAGAAGTCTGGCAAACACTGGCAGCAAAAGAAGTGTTCGACTGCCAGACGGACTTTAATATTCACCTCTGGCAGCGTTCTTATTAACCGTGGAAGTGCGTCCAGAGGATCTGGACGCCGATGCCGATCAGCACCAGCCCGCCGAGAATTTCCGCTTTTTTCCCAATAATTGAGCCGATAAAGCGACCAACCATCATCCCTAATGTCGACATAATCAAGGTTGCACAACCAATGGCCAATGCGGTCGCGATAATGTTGACCTGCAGGAAAGCAAGACCAACACCCACAGCCATGGCATCCAGGCTGGTGGCAATCGCGGTGGTTACCAGTAGCCAGAAACCGTGCCGACGGCGCGGCTCTTCATCTTCATCTTCATCATCTGCGCCACGAAAACCCTCAATAATCATTCGCCCGCCAAGGAATATCAGCAGCACAAACGCAATCCAGTGATTCCATTCAAGGACAAACCGGCTGGCTAACATGCCCATTCCCCAGCCGATCAGCGGCGTCAGGGTTTCGACGGCACCAAAAATAAGGCCGGTTCGCAATGCTTCAGAAAATTTCGGTTTATGGAGGGTGGCACCTTTACCGATTGATGCAGCAAATGCATCCATCGACATACCAAACGCAAGAAGAACAGTAGCAGTGATATTCATGACAACGTCCTGACCGGGGTATCCATAAAACACATCATCGCCCCCAGCAAACATGCATACATGAACAACAAGCCGCGATGGGTTTTCGCGTTCATGCAGGCATAGCGATTGATGTGCATATGGTCTCGCCTGACTGAAAGTATTCAGTCCGTACGTGCCACGTTTTGCAACGAGTATGTTGACACGTACATTTCCGGAATCTGGAAATCGGCTACTCCCCAAATGAGGGCGCAACCTTAACATATTTTGAGAATATAAAACAACTGTTGGAATATATTATTTCATTGCTTTATTGATAACGATTTTCATTTAGATTTATATATCAATGAAACGTTAAAATAAATAACAAATAAGGGAAGAGGTAATATAGCCTAAGCTATGTCTGATTATTAAAAATACACTAAACATAGCTTTGGCTAAATTCATAACTTATTGAGTTGAAACGAGAAGCTTATAAATTTTTTCCAGATCGTCGATATTTCGAACGCGGATTAACAGCCGACGCTGTTCTAATTGCATCACCAACACGCCATCTTCCGACAAGTTCATCGCTTTGATTCGGCTATATTCAATCCAGACATTGGCGAAGAAAAAACCTTTTTGTTTAAAGATGATCTTCGGAACGCGGATCCAGAATATATAAAAACCCATCAGAGCCAGTGCGCTTAATAACCATGTCGTTATTAACGCACCATGATTCGTGACGTTGTTATAGATAAGAATGACAATCAATCCGACGAAGATAACGCTATCGATGCGACCACGCCGGAGCAAAGGAATTGCCAGCAGGGTGGGGCCGTTACGGCGGGGCATGATGAACTGATCGTAGATCGCGAAGGCCAGGAGTGCGGCGATGAAAAGAATCAGTACCAGGTCCGTGATTGTCATTAATCCTCCAGATAAAAAAACGGGGCCAAAAGGCCCCGGTAGTGTACAACAGTCTTACAGTCCCAGCAGGCCGCAAGCGTAACCAGCGATACCGATGACGAAGAAGCCAACGATGATCCACAGCGGGTTAACTTTTTTGCGCAGTAGCCACATACAAGCAAAGGTCAGCAGCAGTGGTACCAGGCCTGGCATTAACTGGTCCAGAATAGTCTGGACAGTAGTAACGTGTTCTTTGCCCGTCTGGTCAGTAATGCGAGAGACAACCAGCGGGATGTTGACATGTGTCCACTTGTTAACCAATGCCCCCATGACAAACAGGCCGAGGATAGACGCCCCTTCCGTCAGTTTTTGCAGGAAGCCACCACCCATATCTTTAACGATATCGATACCTTTGGAGTAACCATACGCTACGCCGTAGTAACGGGTTGCCAGACGCACCAGGTTAAACAGGATGAAGAACAGCAGCGGACCTAACAGGCTGCCGCTCATCGCGATACCGGCACCCAGTGCTGCAAATACCGGACGTACGGTTCCCCAGAAGATCGGGTCGCCTACACCAGCCAGCGGCCCCATCAAACCGACTTTGATACCGTTGATAGCACCGTCGTCGATCTCTGCGCCATTAGCACGCTGTTCTTCCAGCGCCAGGGTTACGCCGAGAATCGGCGCAGCCACGAACGGCTGGGTGTTAAAGAACTCCAGGTGACGGCGAATAGCTTGTTTACGAGCTTCGTTGTTCTCAGGGTAGAGGCGACGAATTGCCGGTACCATAGAGAAGCAGAAACCCAGTGCCTGCATACGTTCGAAGTTCCATGAACCCTGGAAGAGGTTAGAACGCAGGAATACGCCACGAATATCACTTTGAGTGAGTTTTTTCTCGGTGGTAGTTTGAGTTGTATCAACCATTTCGCTCACCTGTTAGTCCAGTTCGTTATCGAGATCGTTGTTACCAGCTGCCTGAGCAGGCGCACCGGCTACGCGGTTGTATTTCGGGCTAAGTTGGATGTAGAGCACTGCCATAACAGTACCAATCACACCCAGAGCAACCAGGTTAAAGTTGGTGAATGCTGCGGTTACGAAGCCGAGGTAGAAGAACGGCATCAGGTAGCCAGCACGCATCATGTTGATAACCATCGCATAACCAACCACCACGATCATGCCACCGGCGATATTCAGACCATTGGTCACCACTTCCGGAATCGCATTCAGCATGTTCTGTACTTCGCTGGTACCAACAGACAGCGCCACGATGACGGCAGGAATTGCCACACGCATTGCTTGCAGGAACAGAGAAGAAACGTGGATCCAGGAAATCGCTGTCAGGTTGCCGTTATCAGCAGCCTTATCCGCAGCGTGCTGGAAAGCAACGGTAATAGTACGAACGATGATGGTCAGTACCTGGCCCGCAGCGGCCAGAGGGATTGCCAGTGCGATACCTGCACCAATGCTCTGATGACCTGCGATAACCAGAATGGTAGAAATGATAGAAGCCAGAGCGGCGTCAGGCGCAACTGCAGCACCGATGTTCATCCAGCCCAGCGCGATCATTTCCAGCGTACCACCGATAATAATACCGGTTTTCATATCCCCAAGAACGATACCCACCAGGGTACACGCGATTAGCGGACGGTGAAACTGAAATTCATCGAGGATTGATCCCATACCTGCGATACAGGCTACGATAAATACCAGCACAATTTGAAGAGTGGTAATCTCCATTGTACTTCTCCTGTTTACGTAAGACTTAAGTGTGAAAACTGAGTGATAATCAACACAATACGTTACTTATCGATTTTGCTGATCAGATCCATCATTTTCAGTTTCGGATCGGTGGAAACCTTACGGACTTCCAGCTCAATACCGCGCGCATTCAGTTTCTTGAACGCCTCGATATCTTTTTCATCAACCGAAACCGCGTTATTCACCTGGGTTTTACCCTGACGGAATGCCATACCACCGACGTTAACAGAGGTGATTTTCACGCCGCCTTCAACGAGACGCTCTACATCTGTTGGGTTGGTAAATAACAGCATTACGCGTTCGCCAGCATATTTCGGGTTGTTGTAGACGCGAATCATTTTGGCAACATCAACTACGTGTGCTGTTACGCCCGGAGGTGCAACCTGGGTGAGCAGTGTCTTACGAACGGTATCCGCAGCCACTTCATCACTAACAACAATAATACGGGAGACATTGGTTTCTTTGGTCCAGCGGGTGGCGACCTGACCGTGAATCAGACGGTCGTCGATACGCGCAAGGCCAATAACCATGTAGTCGTTTGGCCCCATTGGTTTTGCCGGAGTTGGAGCCGCTTTTGGTGCTGCGGCAGCGGGTGCTGGCGCGGCTTTTTCAACCGGTTTGGCTTTCAGTGCTTTCACGCCTTCACGGCCTGTTTCTACTGCCAGCGCAACCAGTTCATCAAAGCTTGGGTCATCATCACGAGCCATTAACGTTTCCACGAGCATTGGAATGTTAACGCCTGCAATGACTTCATAATGCTCTTTGTCGACGACAATGCGGCTGGCAGCATTGAACGGGCTGCCTCCCCATGTATCAACGAGAAACAGCACGCCTTTAGTGGTGTCGAGTTTTGCCAACTGAGCGTTGTACTTTTCAATCAGCGTTTCGGCATTTTCACCTGGAACGAAATCGATCCAGCCGACGTTTTCCTGCTCGCCTAACAGCATTTCTGCCGTTTTAAGCAACTGCTCTGCAGCCCAACCATGTGTGCCTATAACAATAGCAATGGTCACTTGCTACCTCCTTTATTATCGTTAACACCTCAACGTGCCAGATGTATTTTTGAATCGTCGTCCACAATCGAATCGATTCAGATAAGGGCTACAACCAAAAACCCCTGCGTTTCGCGATTTATTTTAGATATCGAAAAAATTATTTTATGTGATGAAGATCCGTAATTTAACTTTCGATTAGCAGAAATTTCGAAAGGTAAAATATCCTTGTCACATTCGTTTGCAAAGGAAGGTAAATCTTTGCCAAATCAGAGGCGTCTCTGATATGTTTAACTCCCGTTTAACAACCATGGAGTATAGGGCAGTAGCCCGCAGTATGGATCGTCACCGACGTCATTTCAGCATCAGGCCTTTTAACGCCTACCTTTCTGGCTCTCTATGCCGCACCTTTCGTTTGCATTTTGTCGTTACGCCTGCATTATTTCTGGCGTCGAATAGCTATTCCTTAAGCAGGAGCTTGTCATGGAATTCTTAATGGACCCCTCAATTTGGGCGGGGCTACTCACGCTTGTTGTTCTCGAAATTGTGCTGGGTATCGATAACCTGGTCTTCATCGCCATTCTTGCTGACAAACTGCCGCCAAAACAACGCGATAAAGCGCGTTTGCTGGGGTTATCACTGGCGCTGATTATGCGTCTGGGGCTGCTGTCGCTGATTTCATGGATGGTCACGCTGACCAAACCGCTATTTACCGTCATGGATTTCTCCTTCTCCGGACGCGACCTGATTATGTTGTTCGGGGGGATATTCTTGCTGTTCAAAGCAACAACCGAACTGCATGAACGGCTGGAAAACCGCGATCATGATTCCGGCCACGGTAAAGGCTACGCCAGTTTCTGGGTGGTCGTCACACAGATTGTCATCCTTGACGCCGTCTTCTCGTTGGATGCGGTAATTACTGCAGTAGGGATGGTTAACCATCTGCCGGTGATGATGGCGGCGGTAGTGATTGCGATGGCGGTTATGTTGCTGGCATCCAAACCGCTGACGCGATTCGTTAACCAGCACCCCACGGTGGTGGTGCTCTGTCTGAGCTTCCTGTTAATGATTGGTCTAAGTCTGGTGGCAGAAGGTTTCGGTTTCCACATTCCGAAAGGTTACCTGTATGCCGCGATTGGCTTCTCGATCATCATCGAAGTGTTTAACCAGATTGCGCGTCGCAACTTTATTCGCCACCAGTCGACTTTGCCGCTGCGAGCGCGTACTGCCGATGCCATCCTGCGTTTGATGGGCGGGAAACGTCAGGCCAATGTTCAGCACGATGCCGATAACCCGATGCCGATGCCGATCCCGGAAGGTGCATTTGCCGAAGAAGAACGTTACATGATTAACGGCGTACTGACGCTGGCGTCGCGTTCTCTGCGCGGGATCATGACGCCGCGCGGTGAAATAAGCTGGGTTGACGCTAATCTCGGGGTCGATGAAATCCGCGAGCAACTGCTCTCTTCACCGCACAGTCTGTTCCCGGTATGTCGCGGTGAACTGGATGAAATCATCGGTATTGTACGTGCTAAAGAACTGCTGGTGGCGCTGGAAGAGGGCGTTGATGTGGCGGCGATTGCTTCGGCGTCTCCGGCGATTATCGTCCCGGAAACCCTCGATCCGATCAACCTGTTGGGCGTGCTGCGTCGTGCTCGCGGGAGCTTTGTTATCGTGACCAACGAGTTTGGTGTGGTACAAGGTCTGGTCACGCCGCTGGATGTGCTGGAAGCCATTGCGGGTGAATTCCCGGACGCTGACGAAACGCCGGAAATCATTACTGATGGTGACGGCTGGCTGGTAAAAGGCGGTACAGATTTGCATGCCTTGCAGCAGGCGCTTGATGTTGAGCACCTTGCCGATGACGATGATATCGCGACGGTCGCGGGCCTCGTGATCTCGGCAAATGGTCACATTCCCCGTGTGGGCGATGTGATTGATGTAGGGCCACTGCATATCACCATCATTGAAGCCAATGATTATCGTGTTGATCTGGTTCGCATTGTTAAAGAGCAACCGGCGCACGATGAAGATGAGTAAGCATTAACGTAACGGCATAATGGGCGTGATATGTCCATTATGCCGGGCGGGCGGCGGTTGGCTGCCCGCCAGCCATTTGGGAAAATCACGTAGCGGCATCGGCTGTGCGTACAAATACCCTTGCAAAATATGCACGCCATGACGGCGCAAATACTTCGCCTGTTCTTGCGTTTCCACGCCCTCCGCCACCAGTTCAATATTCAGTCTTTGCCCCAGCGCGATGATGATATCGGTCACCGTCGAGTTAACCGCGTCAGAACCTATAGCTGCGGTAAATGACTTATCAATTTTCAGCACGTCAGGACGTAATGTTTCAAGCCAGGAAAATGAACTGTTGCCGGTGCCGAAGTCATCAATCGCCAGTTTGACGTTTTTACGATGTAGCTCGCGGGCAATCCGATAATCAACATCCAGTAAGGCATCGCGTTCGGTGATTTCGAGGATCAGTTGCTGAATCGGGTGAGCGCTAAACCAGTACTGATTGAGATCTTTTATCAGCACACCACGGCGAAAATGGCTGGGTGCGACGTTAATGCCAACATGAAACTGACTACTCATCGGGAAAACATGGCGCTGACGAATGGTTTCTGCCATCACATAGCGGGTCAGTGGCACAATTAAATGATGTTCTTCCGCGATAGGAATAAACACATCCGGTGAAATCCAGCCCTGACGCGGATTGTTCCAGCGCAGCAAAATCTCTACACCAATACATTGCTGGCTGCGCGCATTAAGCAAAGGCTGACAGAACAATTCGAACTCATGTTGCGCCAGGCCCAGATTGATTTCGCGGGAAAAGCTCATCCGGTAAGCGGTCGCCAGCCAGGCGATGTAGCCCACCAGTAAACTTAGCAGCACCGCCAGCGGTAATTGTGTTGGAAGATAGTGCCATGCCAGCGCCGTAGCCCCCGGACCATTAACGTTAATGGTAAAAGGAAAGCGTTGCGAAGAAACCTGATAGTTTTCATTGTCTTCAGGTTGCGGAAGGGAATCTACCAGCCCATTACCATAGAGCAAATGCCGTTTGTCCACCGTCAGGCTGGCGCTACTGATTTGCGGCAGTTGTGGCTCAAGGAGCATTGCCGTCAGTAAGTCGATGTTAATCATCTCCATGACCCCAGCATTGCTACTGCCCGCTGCAGGCGTCCATTGAATCAAAACCGGACTGCCTTTAATCAGGGCACGGTCGATCGTCAGGCGTAAAAGTGGTTGCGGTGCAGGAAGTTCAGCCAGAATGTCCACGACGGGCACATTGCGATAACCAAAAATGCTGGAGCAATAAAGTGTGCCATCTTGCACCAGGCCAATGGATCGCACAGTTTGGAGTTTTGCCGCCTGTTTGCGTAATGGCAAATGGGCGACAGAGCAGGGCAGACCAATCAGCGGAAGCAAGACTTCGCTACCTGCCTGTAGGGGAAGCAGTACTTTATCTAATTCCTCTACAGCGTGATTGGCGAATTGTACTACCCGTTGTTGATTTAAGTTACGCTGTGAAATAAATCGCACGCTCAGGGTCGAAGCGAGCGTAACGAGTGCGCAAATCGTACAAACAATCATTCGATTACGGCGATAGGTTTTAATGATCCGTTGTGCTTTTTGCATGCGGGCCACCCTGTAAGCGTATGGCGACAAACGCCTGACGCAACAGTGGAAGTGTAGTGGGGAATATTACAGCAGACGAGAAAGCGGGTATAAATTCGCCCATCCGTTGCAGATGGGCGAGTAAGAAGTATTAGTCACACTGGACTTTGATTGCCAGACCACCGCGTGAGGTTTCGCGGTATTTGGCGTTCATGTCCTTACCGGTTTCGTACATCGTTTCGATGACCTTATCCAGCGAGACGCGCGGTGCACTTGTGCGGCGCAGAGCCATCCGTGCGGCGTTAATCGCCTTCACAGAGGCAATGGCATTACGCTCAATGCACGGCACCTGAACCTGCCCTGCAACCGGGTCGCAGGTTAAACCAAGGTTGTGTTCCATGCCAATTTCCGCCGCCACGCAAACCTGTTCCGGGCTACCGCCCAGCAGTTCTGCAAGACCCGCAGCAGCCATTGAACAGGCAACACCCACTTCGCCCTGGCAACCAACTTCCGCACCGGAAATAGAGGCGTTCATTTTATACAATGCACCAATCGCGCCCGCTGCCATAAAGTAACGGGTATAGATGTCCGGGCTGACCGATTCAATAAAGTGGTCATAGTAAGCCAGCACTGCCGGAACGATACCGCAGGCACCGTTGGTTGGCGCAGTTACCACACGACCACCGGCGGCGTTTTCTTCGTTAACTGCCAGCGCAAACATGTTTACCCAGTCAATGACATTCATCGGATCGTTAGACAGTTTATCGCTGGAAACTAACATCCGGCGCAGGGCAGACGCACGACGTGGCACGCGCAGCGGGCCTGGCAGTACACCTTCGGTGTTCATCCCGCGATCGATACATGCCTGCATGGTTTGCCAGACATGCGCGAAATACTCGTCGATCTCTTTCTTGCTGTGCAGCGCCAGTTCGTTCTGCATAGCGAGACCAGACAGCGAATAGCCGGTTTCATTACAGTACGCGAGCAGTTCGGTGGCAGATTTGAACGGATACGGCACGCTCACTTCGTTGGCAGCATCCTGACCAAAGTGTTCTTCATCGACGATAAAACCGCCGCCGATGGAATAATAAGTTTTGCTGTAGACGACTTCATCGCCGTTATAGGCGTGGATTTGCATACCGTTTTCATGCAGCGGCAGGTTGCCGTTATGAAAACGCATCCCGTTGTCGCGCGGGAAATCCACTTCATGCCGTCCCTGTGCCAGCAGCAGACGTTCGCGCTCTTCTACGTCGCGAATAAAACCGGGAATACTGTCGATATCCACGGTGGCAGGTTCGTTACCTGCAAGACCCATAATAATGGCGATATCGGTGTGGTGGCCTTTACCCGTCAGCGACAGTGAACCATAAACGTCCACGGCAACGCGAGTAACGCTATCCAGTAAGCCTTTTTCGACCAGATCATCGACGAACTGTTTACCCGCCTTCATAGGCCCTACGGTATGGGAAGATGAGGGACCAATCCCCACCTTAAACATGTCGAATAGACTAATCACGATAATACTCCTGACAAGGTGACTGGACTTCCAGTAACGAACTAATAACAGCGCATAGTGTAAGAGGGAACGCGGCGACTGGCTTAACTATTCACATGAATTAAACTAATCAAAAACCGCGATTTAACTAATATTGCGATGATTGTCTCAAGTAGTGTTTTGTAGATGTAAAGATAAGTATAGTCAGGGTTTCACACCAATTTGCAGCGCCAGCTCACGAATTATGCCTGCGGTCATTCCCCATACAAAATACTGTTCGTACCAGGACAGCCATACCCGATGTGAATCGCCACGGCGGTAGATATCTAAAGGGTGATAACGACCCAGATGTAATGCCTGGGCGAGCGGCATTTCAAACACCGCCGAGACTTCATCTTCACTGGCGCGATACGGCAGATCGGGCGGGATAATGCCGACCACTGGGGTTACCTGATAGCCAGTTACGCTATCGACGGGCGGCAGCACGCCGATAACTTCAACGGCGGAAGGCGGTATAGCGACCTCTTCTTCAGCTTCGCGCAGCGCGGCGGCGATAACTGATGCGTCCGTGTCATCGACTGCACCTCCAGGGAATGCCACTTGTCCAGCGTGTTTACGCAGATGAATTGAACGCTGAGTCAGCAACAACCCCGGTTGCGGTCGACGGACGATGGGGATTAACACGGCAGCCTGACGATGATTTAGGGTTTCCCGGTTAATTTGCGGGCGCAAAAGTTGAAAGCGAGATAAAAAATCATCAAGCGTCAGGCTACGGTATTCCACGTCTTACTTCTCCAGTTGGCGTAATATCTTATTAACTTTATCAAAAGTTTCCTGATATTCCGCTTCTTCCTGGCTATCGGCGACAATTCCACCGCCCGCAGAGCAGTATATTTGTCCGTTAATGGCAGTCAGCGTGCGGATAGTAATGCTGGTATCCATGTTGCCGCAAAAGCTCAAATAGCCAATGCTGCCGCACCAGGCATTACGTCGCTGCGGTTCCAGTTCGTCGATAATTTCCATAGCCCGTACTTTCGGAGCCCCGGTTATTGAGCCACCAGGAAAAGCTGCGCGCAGCAGATCGCTGGCGTGTAACTGTTCTGGTAGTCGCGCCGTTATAGTGCTGACCAGATGATGCACGGCAGGGAAGGGTTCCACCACGAACAGCTCTGGTACTTTTACCGAACCGGCTACGGCAACACGACCGATATCATTACGCATTAAATCGACAATCATCAGATTTTCGGCACGATCTTTCGCTGAGTTCGCCAGTTTTTCTGCTTGTTTGCTATCTTCCTGAGGATCGGGCAGGCGTGGTAGCGTGCCTTTAATCGGGCGGGTCTGGATTTCACTATTATCACAAAGAATAAACCGCTCTGGCGAAAGGCTTAAAATTGCACCCTGTTCAAGACGTAAAAAAGCGCTAAATGGCGCGCGGTTGGCCTGATTAAGCTGAAGGAATGCCTGCCATTCATCGCCAGAATAGGTCGCATGAAAACGCTGGGCGAGATTCACCTGATAGCAATCACCGCTGTGCAGATATTCCTGTACCTGGCGAAATTTTTCGCCGTACTGCTCGCGGGTCATATTGGATTGCCAGTCGGAAGTGAGCGTGAAATCTTCCTGCGGCGAGAATTGCTGGCTTTCCAGCCAGGCCCGACGGGCATTGACATCATTATGACTCAGCAAAGAAACTGTATGACGCTGGTGGTCGACAATGAGCGCCCAATCGTAGATACCCACTGCCATATCCGGCAGAACGATATCTTGTTCCGCAATTTCTGGCAGTGACTCAAAACGGCGGCCCAGATCGTAGCCAAACAACCCCAGTGCGCCGCCCTGAAATGGCAAATCTTCGTTATGCGTTGGGCGAATGTCTGCGCGATCCAGCACCTGCTGGAGCACCTGTAGCGGGTCATCAGTGGTCGTTGTGCGTTTTTCGCTTTCACTAACAACGGTTTCTTTACCGAAAGTGGTTAAAGTGCAAATCGGCTCGGCGACCACAATATCAAAGCGGCTATACGGATGATCGGCATAGCCGGAGTGTAAAAGCATCGCCCACGGCAGGTGGCTTAAGCGGGAGAAATAAAATTCAGCGGCGTCCTGACGCCAGGGTAAAGTAATCACAGCGGGAGATAACGTCTTCATCAGTCCTGACTCTACTGGCTATGTGCCGGGTAGCATGAAATAATTAGCGCCAACAATTTAGCAGGAGTTAACAATGTTTGCAGGTTTACCTTCACTCACCCATGAACAGCAGCAAAAAGCTGTCGAGCGGATCCAGGAACTGATGGCACAAGGGATGAGCAGCGGCCAGGCAATCGCGCTGGTGGCAGAAGAGCTGCGTGCCAACCACTCCGGCGAGCGAATCGTGGCGCGTTTTGAGGATGAAGACGAGTAACACACTAATCCGTATCGATTTCGTTATAGAAGCCGATGATCATTTGATTGTGAGAAAAAGGACGCTTTTTATATGTGATTAAAAGCGTCCTGACCCATTTATGCTGATATAAATTTAACTCAGACCAGTGCTTTTAGTTCTTCCTGCATATATGTTGAAAAGTATTCAGGATTTTTAATTACAGTGCGTTCACCAGACTCCATTTTTTTTGCCCATCCAACCATTTTTTCCGTGAACCCAGGGTTCCAGCCTTCCTGGTCAGCTCGCGCCGTAATATCAGCGGCACTCGCGGGTACTCCCAGTTCTTTTAAATATTTAAAGATTCCCTTCGCTGTGCTTTCATTCATCGAACTTGGTGTTGGCGCTGATACATCCATGGCACCAATGAAATCCAGGGCTTTATCTATTACAGCAGGCATATTCTTATCCTTAAAATTAACCATGTTATCGATAAGGCTATATATGACCTTAATTTGCATCTAATATCAAAGGGATTATAACGATATGGCACGAGTTAACCTGTTGACATTCAGGTGTTTTAAAGGTAGCAGCTCATGGTGTGTTATCCAGTAAGATGGAGAAAATTAACGGTCAGTCCGCACGCTATAACCAGATTGTTCAGCTAAGAAAGAAAACCAGAGGTGCTAATCGAAGGGCGAACACAACGGCATGGTTATGTTTATTTATATAGTTAGCTTTATAGCTAAAATTGAAATTATAAAAATAAATAATGAATTAGCAGGAGCATCAACAGTAATATCTTAATCTCTGGTCGATTTATGTAAAACCGACCAGTATTATCGATAAATTATCGTCTGACTTATTTTGCTTCGATAAAGCTTACACCGCAGCCACAATCTTAATTTCAACTTTATACTTCGGGTTCATCAGCCCCGCTTGCACCGTGCAGCGCACCGGCGCATGACCCGCCACAACCCAGGCATCCCACGCTTTATTCATCGCCGCGAAGTCGTTTTTATCAGCCAGGAAAATGGTGGCATCCAGAATGCTCGATTTATTGCTGCCCTGTTTTTCCAGCACGGCGTCAATCTGCGCCAGCGTGTTGGCGGTTTGCTCAAAAGCATCGGCGTCGAGGTTTTCCGGTACACCAGTGTAGTAGAGCGTGTTGTTGTGGATTACTACATCAGACCAGCGGGCTTCAGCATCGATACGAACGATAGTCATCATTTTGTCCTCATTATCCTTCCATTTTCGTGCTGCAAAGACTGCCACAATGTGAGGTTGCCGTCATCACTTCAACTGGCGAAAGCGCCCTCATCCTGACATAATCCCTGTTCAAATCAACAGGGGGTAGTGTGACGGACGATTTTGCACCAGACGGTCAGCTGGCGAAAGCGATACCAGGCTTTAAGCCGCGAGAACCACAGCGACAGATGGCGGTAGCCGTCACCCAGGCGATAGAAAAAGGCCAGCCGCTGGTGGTGGAAGCAGGAACCGGTACGGGCAAAACCTACGCTTACCTGGCTCCTGCGCTGCGGGAGAAAAAGAAAGTCATTATCTCGACCGGCTCAAAAGCGTTGCAGGATCAGCTCTACAGCCGCGATTTGCCAACAGTCTCAAAGGCATTGAAATATACGGGCAACGTGGCGCTGCTGAAAGGGCGCTCAAACTACCTCTGCCTCGAACGTCTCGAACAGCAGGCGCTGGCGGGGGGCGAACTGCCGGTACAAATCTTAAGCGATGTGATCCTGCTGCGCTCCTGGTCTAATCAAACAGTCGATGGTGATATCAGCACCTGCGTCAGCGTGGCGGAAGATTCACAGGCGTGGCCGCTGGTCACCAGCACCAACGACAACTGTCTTGGCAGCGACTGCCCGATGTATAAAGATTGCTTTGTGGTCAAAGCACGTAAAAAAGCGATGGACGCCGATGTGGTGGTGGTAAACCATCATCTCTTTCTGGCGGATATGGTGGTTAAAGAGAGTGGATTTGGCGAGTTGATCCCGGAAGCGGACGTCATGATCTTCGACGAAGCCCACCAGCTACCGGACATTGCCAGCCAGTATTTTGGTCAGTCACTCTCCAGTCGACAACTGCTCGACCTGGCAAAAGACATCACCATCGCTTACCGCACCGAATTAAAAGACACCCAGCAGTTACAAAAGTGCGCTGATCGTCTTGCCCAGAGTGCGCAGGATTTTCGTCTGCAACTCGGTGAGCCAGGTTATCGCGGTAACCTGCGTGAGCTGTTAGCTAATCCGCAAATTCAGCGGGCATTTTTACTGCTCGATGACACCCTGGAACTTTGTTATGACGTGGCGAAACTGTCACTGGGGCGTTCCGCCTTGCTGGATGCGGCATTTGAGCGCGCTACGTTGTATCGCACACGGCTGAAGCGGCTAAAAGAGATCAATCAGCCGGGCTACAGCTACTGGTACGAATGCACTTCGCGCCATTTTACTCTGGCTCTCACGCCGCTCAGCGTGGCGGATAAATTCAAAGAGTTAATGGCGCAAAAGCCTGGTAGCTGGATCTTCACCTCAGCAACGCTGTCGGTGAACGACGATCTGCATCATTTCACCTCGCGGCTTGGGATAGAACAGGCGGAGTCGTTGCTATTGCCAAGCCCGTTTGATTACAGCCGCCAGGCGTTACTCTGTGTGCCGCGCAATCTGCCGCAAACCAACCAGCCAGGTTCTGCTCGCCAGTTAGCGGCAATGCTGCGACCGATCATCGAAGCTAACAACGGTCGTTGTTTTATGCTTTGTACCTCGCACGCCATGATGCGTGATCTGGCCGAGCAGTTCCGCGCTACCATGACGCTTCCCGTTTTGTTGCAGGGGGAAACCAGCAAAGGGCAACTGTTGCAGCAATTTGTCAGCGCCGGTAACGCGCTTCTTGTGGCAACCAGTAGTTTCTGGGAAGGGGTGGACGTGCGTGGCGATACATTGTCATTGGTGATTATCGACAAGTTGCCGTTTACCTCACCGGATGACCCGCTGTTAAAAGCGCGCATGGAAGATTGCCGTTTGCGCGGTGGCGACCCGTTCGATGAAGTGCAACTACCAGATGCCGTCATTACTCTCAAACAAGGGGTAGGGCGACTGATTCGCGACGCCGACGATCGTGGCGTGCTGGTGATTTGTGACAATCGGCTGGTGATGCGCCCTTACGGCGCGACGTTTCTCGCCAGTCTGCCGCCCGCGCCACGCACCCGTGACATTGCCCGAGCGGTTCGTTTCCTTGCGATACCATCCTCCAGGTAATTTGTTACGGAGTATGGTATGATGCGCGCCTTTTTATTGATCTAAGCACGAAGACCCATGCGAATTCTGGCTATCGATACCGCGACAGAGGCCTGCTCTGTCGCCCTGTGGAACGACGGTACTGTCAACGCTCATTTTGAGCTTTGCCCTCGTGAACATACTCAACGAATCTTACCGATGGTGCAGGATATCCTGACCACCAGCGGAACTTCCCTGACTGATATTAACGCTCTGGCTTACGGGCGCGGCCCCGGTAGCTTTACCGGCGTGCGCATTGGTATTGGCATTGCGCAAGGGCTGGCACTTGGCGCAGAGCTACCGATGATTGGCGTCTCCACGCTAATGACGATGGCGCAAGGGGCGTGGCGCAAAAACGGCGCAACCCGCGTGCTGGCAGCCATTGACGCGCGAATGGGCGAAGTTTACTGGGCCGAATATCAGCGTGATGAAAACGGTATCTGGCACGGTGAAGAAACCGAAGCCGTACTCAAACCCGAACTCGTTCATGAACGAATGCAACAGCTTTCCGGCGAATGGGTGACGGTAGGGACGGGCTGGCAAGCCTGGCCGGATCTCGGTAAAGAGAGCGGGCTGGTTTTGCGCGATGGCGAAGTGTTACTGCCCGCTGCAGAAGATATGCTGCCGATTGCTTGTCAGATATTTGCCGAGGGTAAAACGGTGGCGGTGGAACATGCCGAGCCGGTTTATTTGCGTAACAACGTCGCATGGAAGAAACTTCCGGGCAAAGAATGAATCTTAAGAGTATGCCCTGAGAAAAAAAGGAGTCGCATCATGGCGGTTCATAAGAATGTTATCAAAGGCATACTGGCAGGTACGTTTGCGCTAATGCTGAGCGGTTGTGTCACTGTGCCGGACGCCATTAAAGGCAGCAGTCCCACGCCGCAACAAGATTTAGTTCGGGTGATGAGTGCGCCGCAGCTGTACGTTGGTCAGGAGGCACGCTTTGGTGGCAAAGTGGTTGCGGTACAAAACCAGCAAGGGAAAACCCGCCTGGAAATTGCTACCGTACCGCTGGACAGCGGAGCCAGACCGACGCTGGGAGAACCTTCTCGCGGTCGCATTTATGCCGATGTGAACGGTTTTCTGGACCCGGTGGATTTCCGTGGACAACTTGTTACGGTAGTCGGGCCAATCACTGGTGCGGTTGACGGCAAAATCGGCAATACGCCCTATAAATTTATGGTGATGCAAGTAACGGGTTACAAACGTTGGCATTTAACCCAGCAGGTGATTATGCCGCCTCAGCCGATTGATCCATGGTTTTATAGCGGTCGTGGCTGGCCCTATGGCTACGGCGGATGGGGCTGGTATAATCCCGGCCCCGCGAGAGTACAAACAGTTGTAACTGAATAATTGCTTGTTTTTAAAGAAAAAGAAACAGCGGCTGGTCCGCTGTTTCTGCATTCTTACGGTAAAGATAAAAATAAATAGTGACGCGCTTCGCAACCTTTTCGTTGGGTAATTATCAAGCTGGTATGATGAGTTAATATTATGTTAACGGCATGTATATCATTTGGGGTTGCGATGACGACGAACACGCATTTTAGAGGTGAAGAATTGAAGAAGGTTTGGCTTAACCGTTATCCCGCGGACGTTCCGACGGAGATCAACCCTGACCGTTATCAATCTCTGGTAGATATGTTTGAGCAGTCGGTCGCGCGCTACGCCGATCAACCTGCGTTTGTGAATATGGGGGAGGTAATGACCTTCCGCAAGCTGGAAGAACGCAGTCGCGCGTTTGCCGCTTATTTGCAACAAGGGTTGGGGCTGAAGAAAGGCGATCGCGTTGCGTTGATGATGCCTAATTTATTGCAATATCCGGTGGCGCTGTTTGGCATTTTGCGTGCCGGGATGATCGTCGTAAACGTTAACCCGTTGTATACCCCGCGTGAGCTTGAGCATCAGCTTAACGATAGCGGCGCATCGGCGATTGTTATCGTGTCTAACTTTGCTCACACACTGGAAAAAGTGGTTGATAAAACCGCCGTTCAGCACGTAATTCTGACCCGTATGGGCGATCAGCTATCTACGGCAAAAGGCACGGTAGTCAATTTCGTTGTTAAATACATCAAGCGTTTGGTGCCGAAATACCATCTGCCAGATGCCATTTCATTTCGTAGCGCACTGCATAACGGCTACCGGATGCAGTACGTCAAACCCGAACTGGTGCCGGAAGATTTAGCTTTTCTGCAATACACCGGCGGCACCACTGGTGTGGCGAAAGGCGCGATGCTGACTCACCGCAATATGCTGGCGAACCTGGAACAGGTTAACGCGACCTATGGTCCGCTGTTGCATCCGGGCAAAGAGCTGGTGGTGACGGCGCTGCCGCTGTATCACATTTTTGCCCTGACCATTAACTGCCTGCTGTTTATCGAACTGGGTGGGCAGAACCTGCTTATCACTAACCCGCGCGATATTCCAGGGTTGGTAAAAGAGTTAGCGAAATATCCGTTTACCGCTATCACGGGCGTTAACACCTTGTTCAATGCGTTGCTGAACAATAAAGAGTTCCAGCAGCTGGACTTCTCCAGTCTGCATCTTTCCGCAGGCGGAGGGATGCCAGTGCAGCAAGTGGTGGCAGAGCGTTGGGTGAAACTGACAGGACAGTATCTGCTGGAAGGCTATGGCCTTACCGAGTGTGCGCCGCTGGTCAGCGTTAACCCATATGATATTGATTATCATAGTGGTAGCATCGGTTTGCCGGTGCCGTCGACGGAAGCCAAACTGGTGGATGATGATGATAATGAAGTACCACCGGGTCAACCGGGTGAGCTTTGTGTCAAAGGACCGCAGGTGATGCTGGGTTACTGGCAGCGTCCGGATGCTACAGATGAGATCATCAAAAATGGCTGGTTACACACCGGCGACATCGCGGTGATGGATGAAGAAGGGTTCCTGCGCATTGTCGATCGTAAAAAAGACATGATTCTGGTTTCCGGTTTTAACGTCTATCCCAACGAGATTGAAGATGTCGTCATGCAGCATCCTGGCGTACAGGAAGTCGCGGCTGTTGGCGTACCTTCCGGCTCCAGTGGTGAAGTGGTGAAAATCTTCGTAGTGAAAAAAGATCCATCGCTTACCGAAGAGTCACTGGTGACCTTTTGCCGCCGTCAGCTCACGGGATACAAAGTACCGAAGCTGGTGGAGTTTCGTGATGAGTTACCGAAATCTAACGTCGGAAAAATTTTGCGACGAGAATTACGTGACGAAGCGCGCGGCAAAGTGGACAATAAAGCCTGAGCGTTAAGTCAGTCGTCAGACGCCGGTTAATCCGGCGTTTTTTTTGACGCCCACTAAAGAGAAAACAATTTGAATTACCAAATGATTACCACGGACGATGCGCTGGCTTCTTTGTGTGAAGCCGTCCGTGCCTTTCCGGCGATAGCCCTGGATACTGAATTTGTTCGTACGCGCACTTATTACCCGCAGCTGGGGTTGATTCAACTTTTCGATGGCGAGCATCTGGCGCTAATTGATCCTCTCGGGATCACCGACTGGTCACCGCTGAAAGCGATCCTGCGCGATCCGTCCATCACAAAATTTCTCCATGCAGGCAGTGAAGATCTGGAAGTGTTCCTCAATGTCTTTGGCGAATTACCACAACCCTTGATTGACACGCAAATCCTTGCTGCCTTCTGCGGACGCCCGATGTCATGGGGTTTCGCTTCCATGGTGGAAGAGTATTCCGGCGTTACGCTGGACAAGAGTGAATCGCGCACCGACTGGCTGGCCAGACCGCTGACCGAACGTCAGTGTGAATACGCAGCGGCGGATGTCTGGTATCTGTTACCGATCACCGCCAAGCTTATGGTAGAAACGGAGGCCTCCGGCTGGCTACCTGCGGCGCTGGATGAATGCCGCCTGATGCAAATGCGTCGTCAGGAAGTCGTTGCCCCGGAAGATGCCTGGCGTGATATCACCAATGCCTGGCAGTTACGCACACGCCAACTGGCCTGTCTGCAACTGTTAGCCGACTGGCGACTGCGCAAGGCGCGAGAGCGTGATCTGGCGGTGAACTTTGTCGTGCGTGAAGAGCATTTGTGGTCGGTCGCGCGTTATATGCCGGGAAGTTTAGGCGAACTGGACAGCCTGGGTTTATCCGGTAGCGAAATCCGCTTTCACGGTAAAACGCTGCTGGCGCTGGTGGAAAAAGCGCAGACATTGCCGGAAGAGGCCTTACCGCAGCCGATGCTTAACCTGATGGACATGCCGGGTTATCGTAAAGCGTTTAAAGCGACTAAGTCGCTGATTACTGACGTGAGCGAAACGCATAAGATCAGCGCCGAATTGCTGGCATCGCGTCGGCAAATCAACCAACTGCTGAACTGGCACTGGAAACTGAAACCGCAGAACAATTTGCCGGAGCTGATTTCCGGCTGGCGTGGTGAGCTGATGGCGGAAGCATTACACAATTTATTGCAGGAATATCCGCAGTAAAATCTTCCGAAGCCGGACTGGGCGCGCTCAGCGCCACATCCGGCTTTGGCAAACTACAAATCCAACACCAGGCGTTTACCCTTCGCACGCGAACAACAGATCAACATACTTTGCTGGCTGGCACGCTCTTCATCGCTAAAATACTGATCCCGATGGTCAGCTTCACCTTCCAGTATTGCTGTTTCGCAGGTTCCGCATACCCCTTCACGACATAAACATTCCACTTTCGCGGCTTTATTATTTTCAATAACCTGCAAAATAGTCATCTCTTCCGGCACCACAAACTCTTTTCCGGAACGGGCAAGCACCAGGGTAAAGGCATCGCCGGTTTTGTCTTCGATAGCAAATTGCTCAAAGTGCAGCGTATCGGCGGCGATGTCCAGACGCGCAGCTTCACTTCTTACCGCTTCATTTAGCGCCTCGGGGCCACAGGTATAAACGTGTGTGCCAGGTTCGATATCCGCCAATAATCGCGCTAATTCCAGTCGTGTTCCGGTTGATGAATGATGCAAATGGACTTTCTCAGCCTGCGGATGCTGGACTAGCTCATCACGAAATGCGCAACTTTCTGGATTTCGCGAGCAGTAATGTAGCTGCCAGTCGACGTCGCTGTGTTGCAGCTCTGCCATGTGCGACAGGAAAGGGGTGATACCAATACCGCCCGCGATAAACAGATGCTTTCTGGCTGAGGGAATTAGCGCAAACAGGTTATTAGGCGTTGAAATCGTTAACCGATTGCCCACTTTTACCTGCTGATGCAAAAAGCGGGAACCGCCGCGCGAGTTTTCCTCCAGCCGAACGGCAATCTGATAACAAGAGGTGTCATGCGGCGAACTCAGTAGTGAATACGCATTGCTGTACTGGTTATCACCATCGCTCATCTGCACAATGACGTGACTTCCTCCGGTGAACGCAGGCAGCGGTTTGCCATCGGTTGCCACCAGCGTGAAGCGTTTCACCTGTTCGGTAAGGGGTTCAACCTGGCTCACCTGTACTTCAAACATTTGATAGTCTGACATTGCTGTACTCCATCAAAAATCAGCCCAGCGGCGGAAAATACCGCCGCCGATGTCATTAGTCCTTAAACACCTGCGCCAGCAGATTATGGAAATGGGCGATACCATGTTCGGAAATGCCACTACCGCTACTGTCGGCCATGATGCGCCCCTGACCACGATAGCCACGCGATTTCAGCCCTTTCTGTACGCTTTCAACCAGACGTAAATCTTCCGGACGGAACACATCGCGATACCACTCAATCAGCGATTTTTGCTCGTCGGTTAACTCTTCATTGGTGAAGTAAATATCGTAGTTTTGCAGGGTAGTTTCAGAATCCACCGGGAATTCATAAATGACCGTCATCATCCCTTTGATCGGGGTGACGTTCAGCATCGTGCACGGCCACAGCCAGAAACCGTGGAATGCCGCATCCGTACCCTCTTCAAATTTAAACGACTGTTCGGACGGTTTGGCGAAACCGTATTGCAGCGTCCAGTTACCGTGCATGGTGTGCCAGTAACGATCAACCTGTACGGAGTCGGAGAAACCTGGATGCGCCGGACCACAGTGATAGCACTCGAGATAGTTATCGACAATGTTCTTCCAGTTGGCAGGCGTGCGGGTGGTAAAGCGGGCCGCCAGTTTCAGATCGTGGACTTCCGGGCAGGCTTCCAGCACTTTCGCGCCCAGACCGGGTAACTGATCTTCTACGCTGGTGGCGTTGGGGTCCATGTTGATGAAGACGAATCCGGCATATTCTTCCAGACGCACCGGAACCAGTTGCGCTTTGTCGCTATCGAAATTGGCGACGTTTTCGCAGTTACGTGCATGGGCCAGATTGCCATCGAGTTTGAATGCCCATGCGTGATACGGGCAGGTAATCACATTTTTTGCTTTTCCTTCACCGCTCAACAACTGATGACCACGGTGCGGACACACGTTATAGAACGCGCGCAAAACCTTATCACGACCGCGTACCAGCACGATGCTTTCGCCAATGATCTCACGCGTCACATAATCATTGGCATTCGCCAGTTCGCTGCTGTGAGCGACGCAAATCCAGCTTTTGGCGAAGACGTTCTCTTTTTCGTGTTCAAACGCGTTCTGATCGGTATAAAAACGGGCAGGAATGGTCCACGCCTCTTGCGGGTTAGCGCAAAAATTTTCGGGTAGTACAAAGTCAGGGCTCAGATTGCTCATAGGGATACCTTTATCGTTAGGATGATGGCGCTCAGTTGTCGCCTTTGAATACGGTTCCCGCAGGGAGCACTGGCGTTTTTTCCAGGGCTTCAACCGGTGTCTGCGGGAGATAATGTTCAACTTGATGAGCCGGAATGTCGGCGTAATCCTGTTTCAGCCAGCGAATAAATCCGCCGACTTTCACCAGTAAAATGACGAGGAAGGGAAGGGCTGTGAGCACGACGGTGGTTTTCATCGTTTCCAGCGAAGCACCGGTAAACAAGATGGAAAGCGGGATCAGAGTGATCACCACGCACCAGAAAAGACGCAGCCCACGGTCAGGATCGTCACCTTCCTGGAGATTACGCGTACTGGTCGCCGCCATGGTGTAGGCCACTGCATCCATATGCGAGGCAAGGAAAATAATCATCACGCCCAGGTATGCGGCGAGGAACAATTTACCGGCTGGCAACGACATCAGAACTTGCTGTACAGCTGTTTCGCCGCCCAGTGTTTCCAGCACCTGTGGGACGTTGATTACGCCATTGATAAACTGATGAATGGCATAGCTTTCCATTACGCCAAAGAAGAACCAGCAACCGACGGTGCTGCCGAGGATCAGTCCCCAGATAACTTCTTTAATCTTACGACCGCGGGAAACGCGGGTGACAAACATTGCTACGCCAGGGGTGTATGAGATCCACCACAGCCAGTAGAAAACGGTCCAGTTGCGGGTAAATGAACCATCGCCAAGCGGATCGGTGAATAAGCTCATTTGCAGGAAGTTTTGCGTGGTCAGGCCGATGGCATTGATGATGCTGTTGGTAATAAATTCGGTTGGGCCGACAATCAGCACCAGTAATGGCAGCAGGAACGCGCCCCAACCAACCATTTTGCTCAGACGTTGCAAACCGTTGTTGATACCAATCCACGAGCTTAGGCAAAAAATGCCGCCGGAAAGCAGGATCACAAATGCCTGCACGGTGAAGTTATCGGGTAAACCGGTCAGCGCGGAAAGCCCACGGGTAAAGGTTGCTGCGGTAACAACAAGGGAAATGGTCAGTGCGCCGACAGTGGCGATCAGGAACATCAAATCGACCAGTTTTCCCCATGGGCCTTGCGGGCGAACGCCGGTAATAGCAGCAATAATACCGGAAAGGCTCAGACCTTTGTTTTTCCGCACATGAAAGTGATAAGCCATGATTAATGAGGCCAGCGTATAAGTTGCCCAGGCGCTGATGCCCCAGTGGAAGAAAGAGTAGGGAACGCTAAATTCGAGTGCCTGTTGTGAACGCGGTGCGATATTTAATCCAGGTGTTTGATAATAATAGGCCCATTCAGCAACCCCCCAATAAAGCGTAGAAGAACCTAAACCGGCACAAATAAACATAAACAGCCAGGAGAGCGTGCTGTATTCCGGTTTTCCTTCGCCAAGACGAATATTGCCGTATTTACTGGTGGCTAAATAAATCACCAGTCCCATTGCCAGCAAAACCAATACCTGTACGGCGGAACCTAACGTACGCGTAACAAAAGTGTATATTGCGTTGGCCGCGTCGGCCGATTGTTGTGGGAAAAGGCTTAATGCAGCTGCGATGAAAAAAATGGCCACCAGGCTGATGCTTATCAGCGGCACATCTTTTTTCTTAACATTGCTCATCATGAGTCATCTCCTGGGCATAAAAGCCCGTCTCTGGCTTTTGCCAGTTGTAATTATTTGCAGGGTAATGAGTTGTATGTTGTGTTTAACAAATTGATTATTTGCATGTTACATAAATTAAACAATTAAGAATACGGAAAGCCATAAAACACGAAACGGAAACAATAAAAGGTGAAATGACGCAGGTTATTTACTGCAAAGAACGAATAAAAAAACCGCGTCAGTGACGCGGTTCAAATAAACTGGTTTGACCTTAACGCAAAATAATTTTGCAAATCGCGTCGGCAACCTGTGGCGTGGTGGCATTGCCTTTCATATCAGGTGTTTTCGGCCCGTGAGCAATCACTTCTTCAATTGCTGCCAGAATACCGTTATGCGCTTGCTGGAAACGCTCATCGCCATTGCCGAGAAAATCGAGCATCATTGCCCCGGCCCAAATCGTGGCGATAGGGTTAGCAATATTTTTCCCGTAGATATCCGGCGCGGAACCGTGGACAGGCTCGAAGAGCGACGGGAAAGTGCGTTCCGGATTCAGGTTGGCGGATGGGGCAATGCCAATGGTGCCGGTGCAGGCCGGGCCAAGATCGGAAAGGATATCGCCAAACAAATTGGACGCCACCACCACATCGAAGCGTTCCGGCTGCATCACAAAACGCGCGCAGAGAATATCAATATGCTGCTTGTCCCAGCGGATCTCCGGGTAATTCTCGGCCATTGCTTCCACTCGCTCATCCCAGTACGGCATGCTGATGGCTAAACCGTTCGATTTAGTGGCAGAAGTTAGCGTCTTACGTGGGCGGCTTTGCGCAAGTTCGAAGGCATAACGCAAAATGCGATCGACACCACGACGCGTAAATACCGATTCCTGAATGACGACTTCATGCTCTGTACCTTCATTCACTCTACCGCCGAGCGAGGAATATTCGCCTTCGGTGTTTTCCCTGACCACGTAAAAATCGATGTCGCCAGGCTGTTTTCCCGCCAGCGGGCAGGGAACGCCAGGAAAGAGACGAACCGGGCGCAGGTTGACGTACTGGTCGAATTCACGACGAAATTTCAGCAGCGAACCCCACAACGAAATATGGTCCGGAACGGTATCCGGCCAGCCGACGGCACCAAAATAGATGGCGTCGAAACGGCTAAGTTGCTCATGCCAGTCGTCCGGCATCATTTTACCGTGATGGCTGTAATACTCGCAGCTCGCCCACTCCATTTGCTCAAAACTCAAGTCGAAGCCCCAGCGCTCAGCGGCAGCCTGTAACACGCGAATCCCTTCAGGAAGGACTTCTTTGCCAATCCCATCTCCCGGGATCGCAGCAATACGCATCGTTTTCATCATTGGGTTCTCACTTCCTGACCATCAAAATTGACAACATCACCATCCTATAATTGACTGAAAAGGAATTAATCCCCGTAACTGGTGAAACATAAAACACGAATCATGAATAATTTACCGCTGCTGAATGATTTGCGCGTCTTTATGCTGGTGGCTCGTCGGGCTGGTTTTGCCGCCGTGGCGGAAGAACTGGGCGTTTCACCGGCGTTCGTCAGCAAGCGCATCGCCTTGCTGGAGCAAACGCTAAACGTGGTGTTGTTACACCGCACCACCCGCCGCGTCACCATTACCGAAGAAGGAGAGCGGATTTATGAATGGGTGCAGCGGATTTTGCAGGATGTCGGTCAGATGATGGACGAACTTTCTGACGTGCGTCAGGTGCCGCAGGGGATGCTGCGTATTATCAGCAGCTTTGGTTTTGGACGACAGGTGGTGGCTCCGGCGTTATCAGCGCTGGCTAAGGCGTATCCGCAACTGGAATTACGTTTTGATGTGGAAGACCGGTTGGTCGATTTGGTCAATGAAGGTGTTGATCTCGATATTCGCATTGGCGATGACATCGCCCCTAATTTAATCGCCCGCAAACTGGCGACTAATTACCGCATTCTCTGCGCGTCGCCGGAATTTATTGCGCAACATGGCGCGCCGAAACATTTAACCGATCTTTCCGCATTGCCGTGCCTGGTCATTAAAGAGCGCGATCATCCTTTTGGTGTCTGGCAATTACGCAATAAAGAAGGCCACCATGCGATTAAAGTCACCGGCCCACTGTCGTCTAATCATGGAGAAATTGTCCATCAGTGGTGTCTCGATGGGCAGGGGATTGCTCTGCGCTCCTGGTGGGATGTTAGCGAAAACATTGCCAGTGGTCATTTAGTGCAAGTGCTACCGGAATATTACCAGCCAGCGAACGTCTGGGCCGTTTATGTTTCAAGGCTGGCGACGTCAGCGAAAGTGCGGATAACGGTAGAATTTTTACGCCAGTATTTTGCCGAGCACTACCCGAATTTTTCACTGGAGCATGCCTGATTAATGATTCAATTATCGGGTTGATATCGGGTTAAAACCTGATTTTCTCCTTTCTAAGCCGCTACAGATTGGTTAGCATATTCACCTTTAATCGCGCATGATCGAAAGATAATTAAAGAGGTTAATGTGTTCGCTGAATACGGGGTTCTGAATTACTGGACCTATCTGGTTGGGGCCATTTTTATTGTGTTGGTGCCAGGGCCAAATACCCTGTTTGTACTCAAAAATAGCGTCAGTAGCGGTATGAAAGGCGGTTATCTTGCGGCCTGCGGTGTATTTATTGGCGATGCAGTATTGATGTTTCTGGCATGGGCTGGAGTGGCGACATTAATTAAGACCACCCCGATATTATTCAACATTGTACGTTATCTTGGTGCGTTTTATTTGCTCTATCTGGGGAGTAAAATTCTCTACGCGACCCTGAAGGGTAAAAATAACGAGGCCAAATCCGATGAGCCCCAATACGGGGCCATTTTTAAACGCGCGTTAATTTTGAGCCTGACTAATCCGAAAGCCATTTTGTTCTATGTGTCGTTTTTCGTACAGTTTATCGATGTTAATGCCCCACATACGGGAATTTCATTCTTTATTCTGGCGACGACGCTGGAACTGGTGAGTTTCTGCTATTTGAGCTTCCTGATTATTTCTGGTGCTTTTGTCACGCAGTACATACGTACCAAAAAGAAACTGGCTAAAGTTGGCAACTCACTGATTGGTTTGATGTTCGTGGGTTTCGCCGCCCGACTGGCGACGCTGCAATCCTGATACATTCAGCCCGCGTTGTCGCGGGCTTCCCACTTGTAATCCTCCCTGATTTTTCTCTTATATGGTGCTAAAAAGTAACCAATAAATGGTATTTAAAATGCAAATTATCAGGCGTACCCTGAAACGGCTGGAATAAACCGTTTTCAGCGCATTCACCGAAGGAGGGAATAGGATGCTGCAAATCCCACAGAATTATATTCATACGCGCTCAACGCCTTTCTGGAATAAACAAACTGCGCCTGCCGGAATATTCGAACGTCATCTTGATAAAGGAACGCGCCCGGGGGTTTACCCACGCCTTTCCGTTATGCATGGGGCGGTCAAATATCTCGGCTACGCTGATGAACACAGTGCAGAGCCTGATCAGGTGATCCTTATCGAAGCGGGGCAGTTTGCGGTGTTCCCTCCAGAAAAGTGGCACAACATTGAAGCCATGACTGACGATACTTATTTCAACATTGACTTCTTCGTGGCTCCTGAAGTCCTGATGGAAGGTGCGCAACAACGGAAAGTCATTCATAACGGGAAATGAATCATGGGCAAAGCAACGTATACCGTGACCGTCACCAATAACAGTAATGGCGTTTCTGTCGATTATGAAACAGAGACGCCGATGACTTTGCTGGTGCCAGAAGTGGCGGCTGAAGTGATAAAAGATCTGGTGAATACCGTGCGTTCTTATGACACGGAAAACGAACATGATGTTTGTGGTTGGTAATTATCACTGATCGTTGATGGCGCAATTTCTGCGCCATCGCAAAAAAATCCTCCGTGATGCTCGTCACAAATCTTGCCCTCCCGATGTTGTGCTATGCTTTTTATCAGCGACTAACCCGCTAATGCAAAACAGATAAGTGAGGAAACAATGGGCATTCTGTCATGGATTATTTTTGGGCTTATTGCCGGTATTCTGGCGAAGTGGATCATGCCAGGTAAAGATGGTGGTGGATTCTTTATGACTATCCTGCTGGGGATAGTCGGTGCTGTAGTCGGCGGATGGATCAGCACGCTGTTTGGCTTTGGTAAAGTCGATGGCTTCAATTTTGGCAGCTTCGTGGTTGCCGTTATTGGTGCGATTGTCGTGCTATTTATCTACAGGAAGATTAAAAGTTAACGCGTAAATTGCACAAAGGCTGCACACAGGCAGCCTTTGCTATTTTTTAGAGGTGACGTTACCACCATCCCAGCTCAGTGCCGAGTACGACAATAATCGCCACACCCATCATAATAATCGTTGTTTTTTTCATCTTTATGCTCCCGGGGCAGCATAGCCGCCAATAAAAAACCATGCTAAAAATACGACCGCTGTAATGAAGATTACAACCGGAAAAATAATACCGATTCGCATGTTATCACCAATCAAAAGGATGTGAATACGCCTCAGGAATGTAGCGCTGGATGCGCGACAAAAGGTGTTTTCTGTTTGTGTTTTTTCTCCTGATACATCGCAATATCGGCAGCATGCAGGGCACTGTCTGCATCGGTTGTTTCAGGATCGACTTCTACTATGCCAAGACTGGCACCGGGATAATACAAATCAACATCACCTAAGTGATATTCTCCACGTATTTGCTGTTGAATACGTTCTCGCAGCGACGAAATATCCGCATTCTCGTTGTTTAGTGAAACAACCAAAAACTCATCACCACCGAGACGACCAATAACTTCGCCATTTTGCTGGAGCGTATTAAGGCGCTCGCCAACCTGAATGAGAAACAGATCGCCACTATTATGACCAAAACGATCATTGATTAATTTGAAGTTATCCAGATCGATAAACGCGATCATTATCTTATGGTTAAGATGCCGGGCGAGGGAAAACAGCGTCGTCAGATTTTCAAAAATCGCCCGCCGATTCGGTAGCCCGGTTAACGAGTCGGTATACGATTGCGCAATCAGCGCAGCATTGGCTTCGCGCAGCTGTTCAACCAGTGCCTCTTTTTGAATATATTGTGCAATCAGTCCGGCGAATAACTGTAAAACCTGTTCCGCGCGTTCACTCCACTGGCGCTTCTCACTGCTGGCGGCGCAAAGCGTGCCATAGAATGATCCATCCGGTAAGTGAATTGGCGTGCTCAGAAATGTGGTGATGCCAAGATTGCGTGCCGCAATACAGTCGCCCCAACGGTCAGGGACTTCATCGCTGAAAAAGCAGTTTTCATCAATGGCGCGTTTGCATAACGAGTAATCCCACGAGACGGTAAAATTCTCCGGGATGTGCATTTTCTGGCTGTTACGGGCAAACATAATATGCTGCAGGCGCGCTTCGACATCCACTTTGGTCAGGTAGGTTGATTCCATATCAGTGACCATTTCCAGCATCTCCAGAAGCTGTCGGACCAGACTTTCCAGTGACTGTTCTTTGGCAAGGGATTGCGAGACGCGGGCGATAATCTGATCTGACACGAAACAACTCCAGGATACGGCGGGTAAATGCTGATTATTTAATCTTTGCAGGCATGATAAAACATCACCAACAAAGATGAAACAAGACGTAATATGTTTTGAGTGAATGTAATAAAAATAGTGCTGCAAAACAAAACGATACCGCGATACTCTAAGCGTAGATAAATGAGTGAGATCAATAAATGAAAATTATCAGTTTTGCTTTGCCTTGCTTGCTGGTCCTGGCTGGTTGTTCAACCTCTTCTCAGCCAGAAGCACCTAAACCGCCGCAGATTGGTATGGCAAATCCGGCGTCGGTCTATTGCCAGCAGAAGGGCGGGACGCTCATTCCAGTGTCGACAGCGCAAGGGGTCAGCAACAATTGCAAATTACCGGGCGGTGAAACGATTGATGAATGGGCATTGTGGCGACGGGACCATCCGGCTGGTGAAAAATAACCGCCGGATGCTGTACTAAAATCACAAGCTACGTAGCCAGTCGGCCAGCACCAGCGCATGGTTCTGCGTGGTGTTTTTTGCTGCGTAGAGCAGGGTCAGCGGCTGTTTTTTGGCGATGTCCGCCAGCCGCTTTCCTTCTTGCTCGTGTTGCGCCAGTTCTGCGCGATATTGCTCGCGAAAGGTTGCAAAATCGACGACTTCGCCGTGAAAGGCTTTGCGCAGTTCCGTTGACGGCGTGATTTCTTTATCCCACTCATCAAGGGCTAAATCGGTTTTTTTGATACCGCGCGGCCAGAGGCGGTCGACCAGTACGCGATAACCATCGCTCTGTTCAGCCGGATCATAAACGCGTTTGCACTGAATATTCATCGTGTTTGTTCTCCCTTTCACGCATGATTTGTCACGTCACTATAGCACCGGATATTAGCGAATTTCTTTGTCTCTCCCGGCGCAAAGTCCGAAAATCGCCATCAGTAGTGAAAGTATTGCAACACCCATCAGTGGTACGGACCAGTCACCGTTAGCATCGTGTATTTTACCCATCAGCGGCGGCCCACAGGCTGCCAGCAAATACCCGACGGATTGTGCCATCCCCGAGAGTGCCGCCGCCTGATGCGCAGAACTTGCCCGAAGACCAATGAACGTCAACCCCAGTATCATTGTTGCGCCGGAACCAAAACCGAAAAGCAGAGTCCAGGTGATCGCATGCGTTGGCATAAAGCAGAGCCCAACAGCGCCCACTGCGCACATCAAGGCAACGAACGCTGCAATACCACGCTGATCTTTCACATGATGTAAGAAAAGAGGGATCAGCAAACCGGGAGCTGCTGTGGCTAGTTGCAGCAAACCATGCAGTGAACCCGCCTGTGCTTCGCTATAGCCGTGACTGATGAGGATCGCCGGAAGCCAGCCAATAATCACGTAATAGACCAGTGAGTTGATCCCAAGAAACAATGTGACCTGCCAGGCAAGCGGCGAACGCCAGATACCCCGAGTATGTAAGGCGCGCGAGGTACTCAAATTTGCATGTTGTTGGCTTCGCCACTGTGGCAGCCATAAAAAAAGAGCCAGCAGAGGAAAACACATCAGCATGAGCAACGCGCCTTGCCAGCCAAAACCGTTCAAAGCCAGCGGCACGACCATAGCCGATCCAAGTGCCGCCGCAGCTCCCATTGTCAGGGAATATGCGCCGGTAAGTCTGGCGACGGAATGAGGGAAATCGCGTTTAATTAATCCTGGCAGTAAGACATTGCCTAATGCAATCCCACCGCCAATGACCGCTGTACCGCCAAATAATAAGTAAGGCGAAGGGAGAGAACGAATTGCGATACCTGCACAGATCAAAAGTAACGCGGCAAACAGGCTACGTTCCATACCAAAACGTCGCGCCACCGGGGCAGCCAAAGGTGAGATTAGCGCAAAGGCCAATAATGGCAGGGTGGTTAATAAGCCGGTTTGCGCTGTCGTCAGCGAGTAAGCGGAACGAATCGTATCCAGTAACGGCGCTGCGCCGGTAAAGGTGACGCGTAATGTTGTGGCAATCATCAGAATGCCAGCGATAAGGACAATCCTGTTTTTGCCGCTTAATGAAGTTGAACAGGTCATATGCTTCTCATTGTTACAAACGAGGCTGTACCTTACCGTTTTTATTGTTATGTTGAATCAAGCTAAAATGACAAATTATCGCTAAATTCGGACAAAATGATGCACAGGTTGAATCTCAATGGCTATGAACCCGACCGACACCATGAAGCCGCGGTCGCATTTTGTATTCACGCCGGAACGGATGAGTTAACCAGTCCTGTACATCAGCACCGCAAAGGACAGCTGATACTAGCATTACATGGTGCAATTACCTGTACGGTGGAAAATGCTTTGTGGATGGTGCCGCCGCAATATGCGGTTTGGATACCGGGCGGGGTGGAACATAGCAATCAAGTGACAGCTAACGCTGAACTCTGTTTTCTGTTTATCGAACCCAGCGCAGTGACAATGCTGACAACATGTTGCACATTGAAAATATCGCCCTTATGCCGGGAATTGATTTTAACCCTGGCAAACAGGACGACGACTCAGCGTGCTGAGCCGATGACCCGCAGATTAATTCAGGTCCTGTTTGATGAACTCCCTCAGCAGCCACAACAACAGCTGCACCTGCCCGTTTCTTCTCATCCTAAAATCCGCACGATGGTGGAGATGATGGCGAAAGGGCCCGTCGAGTGGGGGTCATTAGGGCAATGGGCTGGCTTTTTTGCGATGAGTGAACGCAATCTTGCGCGACTGATAGTAAAAGAGACGGGGTTGAGTTTTCGCCAGTGGCGTCAGCAGTTACAGCTGATTATGGCACTTCAGGGATTAGTGAAAGGCGATACTGTACAGAAAGTTGCTCATACGCTGGGGTATGATTCAACAACGGCCTTTATTACTATGTTTAAGAAAGGCCTGGGGCAAACGCCAGGCCGATATATTGCGGGATTAACTACTGTTTCCCCACAATCAGCGAAACCAGACCCGCGGCAATAAGCGGGCCGACCGGTACGCCGCGAAACAGCGCCACGCCTAAAACAGTGCCTACCAGCAGCCCGGCGACCAGTTGCGGCTGGCTGTCCATTAAGGTCACGCCGCGCCCACCCAGCCAGGAGACAATAACGCCTACTGCAATTGCCACCAGCGATTTCCAGTTCAGAAACGAGTGAATCAAGGTTGAGGGCGGTAGCGTCCCGCTGGCGATGGGGGCCATAACGCCAATCGTCAGAATGATTATCCCGATACTTAGCCCCTGTTTTTCAATCCACGGGAAAAAGGTGCTTAACGGTGTGACGCGGACAATGATCAACACCAGAATTGAAACGGCGACAGTGGTGTTATGACTGATAAAGCCCAGCGCAGCTAACCCGAGCAGGATCAGCAAAGTGACATCAAACATCGTGGTTTCCTTGCCAAAAAATAATAAGCCTGCTTACTTTACGCTTGCTGCAGGAAGGAAGTAGAAAATCTTTACGTTTTTTGCATAAAAAATCAGGCGAACTGTCATCAAACTGCCATTTGTGCACGCTAACAATAACGTGAAAACAGCTATCTCCCGGGGGCATGCTATGAACGATAAAATGTTCGTCGAGACACTGATTATCACGTCATCGTTTTTTGCCATTGCTGTTGTGCTGGTTTTGTCCGTTCTGCTTATTGAACGGACAGGCTAGTTACGCAGTGCGGCGGAAATTGAGCAGTTCTGGTTGCGCAATGCGCAAATAATCCGTGGTTTTCAAAATAACGGATTTATCCAGCATCCCTGCATTGAAGGCGATTTCATCAAATCGTTCGAAGAGTAGAGGGTCGGCAACCAGTTTGAGTTTTGGATGGAAGCTGAAAGGGGGGATCGCGCCGAAGACACAGCCTGTGAGTTCATCGACTTCAGCAGGGCTGGCTAACGAAGCGCGTAATCCGCCTATATGGCTGGCAAGTTGGCTCAGATCGGCCTGTTGATCGGCAGCGAGGATCGCCAGAACATGTTGATTTACGCCATTGCCTTTGACTTTACATACCAGTGCCTTAGCTCCCTGGCCTAAAGCGGTGCCACGAATTTCTGACACCGCTTCACATTTACCTACCGCTTCATGGGTAACGACGCGGAAGTTAGCACCTTCTTGTGATAATAAAGCGATTAACCGCTGATGCGTCACGCTTCCTTTAGCCATTTCAGTCATTTCACGCTCCTGAGATTACAAGCAAACAACCACAGAAGGTTATCATGAACGGCTGTTTTTGTTCTGCTTATTGACATATAAACGCTCATCGGAAGCTTTATACGCATCATGTAACGTATCGTTTTCTTTCATCGCGTAAATACCGGAAGAGAAGCCGATTTCTTTCTGCGGCTCGATATGTTGCAGACGTTTTTCGATACGTTCAGGCAGTTGTGCTGCAATTTGCGGCGTCGAATCGACAAGAATGATGCAGAATTCATCGCCACCGAGTCGGATGGCATAATCACTTTTACGAATCGATTGTTTAATCGCCTGAGCTAATAACGTAATCGCTAAATCCCCCTCCTGATGACCGAGGGTGTCATTTATTTGCTTTAACTTGTCCATGTCAATTGCAATAAACATCACCGAAGAACCGGATTGCACCAGTTTCTGCAACCGCTGCTCCAGTTCAGGGGTTAAAATTTTGCGATTATACAGTCCAGTCATCGCATCACTAATATTTTCTCGCGACACATTTTGGTATAAACGGAAGTGCATCCGCACCATATTCAGCAAAATTAACGCCGTCAAAATCCAGAACAGAACGCTTTTCCACGAAGACGTGATAAAGTAAAGAATATCAATGGATAACGAGACACGAATGCCGCCCGGTAAGTCATGGACGTAACTGACATACTGGAACAGATTATCTTCGCTCTGGTTGATGATAATGTCGCGCCCCGAATCGGTATCGGTTAGCGTGACATTGAGAAAACGCCAGAGGAGAGGGCGGTCATGAGTGTAAAAGATATTCCGCAAATTGTTTTTGTTAATATCCAGCAGCACAATCCCTTTTAGCTGCCCTGCAACATACACCGGCGTCAGCAAACTCATCACGTTCTGTTTAGTACGCTGATCCTGGTAAATGCTCGACAATACGGTACGCCCGGTAAATACCTTTTCAATATCTTTGCGATCGATACCAATACTTCCTGACTGCAGGAAGGACCAGTTATTCATCGCAAAGTATTCAACATTAACCGGCTCATAAAAATAGACATAGCGGTCATTGAGATCGAGATAATAGTGAAATTTCTCTTCGGCCATCCCAAGACCTGAACCGTAATCATCCTGGTGGCGGTTGCCTTCCACTGCCTGATCAAAAGCGGGTAATAGTGCTGCAGCTTCCACAATTGTGTCGCAGTCAGTGGATGCGGTTTGTAGTGTGCCGCGTAAGCCCGGGTATTTATGGGCAGTCAGGTTTAAGCCATGGGTATTATTGGCAGACTCAAAAGCCTCGCAGATGGCGCGCCGCTGTTCTGGCGACACTTCCGACTGCTCAGCAGCGAGAGCGCGCATCACATGCGCGGCAATACTCTGATTCTGATACTTATCATAAAGAAAGGAGGAGTCTGCTTTCTGCACGATATAGCGCAGATAGGCACTCATTGCTCTGTCGCTGGCGACAAGTTCAAAAATAAGGAAGGAAGATGTCAGCACAATGACACTTGCGGCGATAAAATGCCGGAGCATTCTATGGTGCAATTTCATGATAAATGGCACTCCTTCGGTTAGTGAAACGAGAAAACCAGATAAAGTTCGATTGCGGCCTGGCACAGGGGCGCTAATTATACTCATCTCTGCGCCGCTGGGGAGGGGAAATTTAGGGGTAATAGTAATAAATTGTATGCAAAAGCCACGCAAAAAGCATGGCTCTGAATATTTTTGCACTTAAATATGATGAATAATCACTTTGTTGCCCCCCTCGCTTTTCGCTTCGCGTAAGGCTTTATCTGCTTCCGTCATGACAAGCGAGATATTACGCGTGTCACCCGTTGAAAAAACCGTGCCAATACTGATGGTCATTTGTTCAGGAACATCATATCTGTTACTAAAGCCGGTCAGGAGTTCGACATTTTTACGTATACGATCCGCAATGATTTTTGCCTGGGCACTATTGAGTTCGGTAAATAGCAAGCCAAACACCTCACCCTCCAGTCGCGCTAAAATATCATCAGGGCGGATGCTTTGCTGGATAATATCGACAATTGAAACCAGCACTTTATCACCCACACGATGTCCCCATTGGGCATTGATGCGTTTGAACTGATTAATATCAACCAGCATGACACAGAAGTCCTTAACAACAGGTCGCGACAATAATGACTCTACGCTGTTGAAAAAGTAGCGCCGATTATAAATATTGGTCAGCACATCATGAACTGCCAGTTTGCTGGAGAGTTGCAGCTCCTGAAAAATGTTATAAATCAGAAAAGACACAACAAACAGTTTACTGGAAACTTCAATCCCGCGACTGATATACCAGATGGTGTAATTATACTCATCCAGAGTCAGTAGAAGTAAGTTGCAGCATAGCGATGCCAGACATAATAATGCTATTAACGGCCATAGTTCGCTGGCTAATCGTGTACGCATGATAATAAAGAACAGTAAAAATGCCCACAGACAAACCAATATTTTTGTATAGTTGATTCCCCAGGTCGCAGTATGGTTGTCCGGACAGTAGTCGACGACATACAAAGAATAGTCAGCGTTATAACTGCTCAGATTGTGTGCCAGAAGGGGAAAAACTAAAAAAGGAATCAGCGCCAGCAACAGGATTCCCGTTTTTTTCTTATTGTTGTCAAGGATGTTGTCTTTTCCATAACAAAAGAGTGCCAGCGAGGTTAAACAAATAAAACTGAGTTGGCGGAAAATATAGAAAATAGAAACATCATTCGACTTTGTCTGGATCAGTGTACTGCCGTTAATTGGTTTATGGATAATTACAATGGTTTCAACTAAATAGATAAGGCCACTTAAAAATGCAAGGCTTAAAATGAGTGTTGGTAAAATTTGTTTGTTAGTGAAATATTTCATTAACATGAAAAGAAAAATGACGGCGTTAAGGAAAAACAAAGCCACAACAACCATCAGGTAATTCATCTGTGGGATGAGTTTTACATTTGTGTTTTCGTTATATAAGGTAGTAATGCAAAATAAAATTAATGTCAGCAATAAACTGAAAATAAAAAAGCTTTGAGCTTTTAATTTTTGTGTACCCATAGAAACCATAAAAAGGAGAGCAATGTGAGTGCTGGATTTTATTGATGGCAGAGATATATAGTTTTGACCAGGATCAATTTTCGTTAACGATAAAAAATATTTAAAGAATAACCCCATGGAAATACGTGTTGACTGAATCATTTTTCCGAATGATTGTTTTCTGGAACTAAATTATGTAAAGGTTATGCTGTCATATTTAAAGCGATTGTAAGCTAATGTATGTAATAAATGAGATAATTTACAGTAAGCTAAAAATCAGCCAGGCGATAATGACCTGGCTGATAGTTTTAGTCTTTAGCTGTTGCATTTTGTTTATGAAACAGTTCACGGAACACCGGATAAATATCATCCTGGTCGCGGATGTGCTGCATCGCAAAGTTGTCGAAAGTAGATTGCAGATGCTCATATTCTCGCCACAATGTCTGATGTGCACGACGGGTAATTTCGATATAGCTGTAATAACGAACAACAGGTAATAATTTTTTCGCCAGGATTTCATGGCAAAGCGGAGAGTCATCGGCCCAGTTATCGCCGTCCGATGCTTGTGCAGCGTAAATATTCCACTGTGCCGGGTTATAACGCTCTTTCACTACCTCATCCATCAGTTTCAGGGCGCTGGAAACAATGGTGCCGCCTGTTTCCTGCGAGTAGAAAAACTCATGTTCATCGACTTCTTTCGCCTGGGTATGATGGCGGATGTATACGACTTCCACGTTCTTATACGTTCTGCTGAGGAACAGATACAGCAGAATATAAAAACGCTTAGCCATATCTTTAGTGGATTGATCCATTGAACCGGAAACGTCCATCAGGCAAAACATCACTGCCTGGCTGGAGGGATCGGGCCGCTTCTCGTAGTTCTTGTAACGTAAATCGAAGGTGTCAATAAAAGGGACGCGTTCAATTTTGGCACGTAATTCTGCAATTTCTTTGCGCAGACGTTCCTCTTCCAGCAGCTGCGCAGGTTCACTGTTGCTGATGATGGCCAAATTCTCTTCCAGTGCATGAAGTTCCCGCCGCTTGCCTGCCGTCATGGCTGTGCGTCGCGCCAGTGAGTTCTGCAAGGAACGCACAACGCTGATATTGGCCGGAACGCCGTTAGCAGTATAACCCGCCCGATGCGTTTTATATTCGGTCAGCTGGCGTTGTTGGTTTTGTTTCAGATTCGGTAAGGCCAAATCTTCAAAGAGCAGATCAAGATACTCATCTTTCGAAATCTGAAAGACAAATTCATCCTGACCTTCACCATCCTGGCTGGCCTGGCCCTGACCACTGCCGGAACCTCCGCCGCCACCCTGGGGACGTTCAATTCGGTCGTTCTGGACGAAATGGTCATTGCCCGGATGTACGCGGTGGCGCAGGCCGCCACGCCCCTGATGAAACATCGGTTCGCTAATATCTTCCGTGGGAATGGATACGGATTCGCCGCTGTCGACGTCAGTCACCGAACGCTTATTAATGGCCTCGGAGATCGACTGTTTAATTTGCGCTTTATAACGGCGTAAAAAACGCTGGCGATTCACCATGCTTTTGTTTTTGCCGTTCAGACGCCGGTCAATAAACCAGGTCATATGCCCCCCGTACTACATTTGCCAACTGTATGCTACGCCTGTGTTGCCATTTCTCTGGCCCACGGTTCGCTGTCGTTGTAGGCCCGGTAGCATGTGTACCGGGCCAGGGTTGTTAAGACGATTTACGTACGCGCAAATACCATTCGCACAGTAAACGCACCTGTTTACGGGTGTAGCCTTTTTCCATCATACGGTCGACAAAGTCGTCGTGTTTCTTCTGCTCGTCGGTTGACGTTTTGGCGTTAAACGAGATAACCGGCAACAGCTCCTCGGTATTGGAGAACATTTTCTTCTCGATAACCGTGCGCAGTTTTTCATAGCTGGTCCAGTTCGGATTGCGTCCGCTGTTATTCGCTCTGGCGCGCAGTACGAAGTTAACAATCTCGTTGCGGAAATCTTTTGGATTACTGATCCCCGCCGGTTTCTCGATTTTCTCCAGCTCGGCGTTAAGAGACTCGCGGTCAAACAGCTGCCCGGTATCCGGATCGCGATACTCCTGATCCTGAATCCAGAAATCCGCGTAGGTAACATAACGGTCGAAAATGTTTTGCCCATATTCGGAATAGGATTCAAGGTAGGCCGTCTGGATCTCTTTGCCGATAAACTCGGCATATTTCGGGATCAGATAACCTTTCAGGAACTCCAGATAGCGTTCTGCCTGCTCTTGCGGGAACTGCTCGCGCTCGATCTGCTGTTCCAGGACGTAGAACAGATGGACCGGGTTTGCCGCCACTTCTACATGATCGAAGTTGAACACGCGGGAGAGGATCTTAAACGCAAAACGCGTCGACAGACCGTTCATCCCTTCATCGACACCGGCGTAGTCACGATATTCCTGATACGACTTGGCTTTGGGATCGGTGTCTTTCAGACTTTCGCCATCATAAACCCGCATCTTTGAATAAATGCTGGAGTTTTCTGGCTCTTTAAGGCGCGAAAGAATGGAAAAACGTGACAGCGTTTCCAGCGTGCCAGGGGCGCAGGGGGCGTGAGTCAATTCACTGTGATTAAGCAATTTCTCGTAGATTTTGATCTCTTCGGAAATGCGTAAGCAATACGGCACCTTCACGATGTAAACACGGTCGAGGAAGGCTTCGTTGTTTTTGTTATTACGGAAAGTGACCCATTCGGATTCGTTCGAGTGGGCGAGAATAATCCCGTTGAACGGCAGGGCGGAGATACCTTCCGTCCCGTTGTAGTTACCTTCCTGAGTGGCGGTTAACAGCGGATGCAGCACTTTTATCGGTGCTTTAAACATCTCGACAAATTCCATGATCCCTTGGTTGGCGCGGCACAGCGCACCGGAATAGCCGTAGGCGTCCGGGTCATTCTGCGCGTAGTGTTCGAGTTTACGAATATCGACTTTCCCAACCAGCGCGGAGATGTCCTGGTTGTTCTCATCACCGGGTTCCGTTTTGGCGATAGCAATTTGTTGCAGAATTGACGGCCAGACCTTCACTACCCGGAACTTAGTGATATCGCCACCAAATTCATGCAGGCGTTTTGCCGCCCATGGCGACATGATGGTGCCGAGATAACGGCGAGGAATGCCATACTCTTTTTCCAGAATCTGAGCATCTTCCTGCGGATTGAAAAGACAGAACGGATGATCGTTGACCGGGCTACGCTCACCGTTGGCGCTCAATACATAAATCGGTACGAGCTGCATTAATGATTTCAGTCGCTCAGCAAGCGATGATTTACCCCCACCCACAGGCCCCAGCAGATACAGGATTTGTTTCTTCTCTTCCAGCCCCTGAGCCGCGTGTTTCAGATAAGAGACAATCTGTTCAATCGCGTCTTCCATGCCGTAAAACTCTTCAAACGCCGGATAACGTGCAATGACCCGGTTAGAAAAGAGTCGAGAAAGTCTGGGTTCCTGGGCTGTATCGACCATGACAGGCTCACCGATAGCCATCAATAGCCGCTCAGCCGCGTTGGCATAAGCACTGCGATCTTGCCGACAAGTGGTAAGAAACTCCTGCAGTGTGAACTCTTCGTCCTTGGCAGCTTCATATCGCTGGCGATAGTGATCGAATATATTCATGGTATGCCGTCCTGTTATAATCATTGGGAACATTTAGAACAGTCTTTTAGCGACAAACTTCAACGGGATAAAATTATGCTCCGTCCTATATGTTATGAACGAGTTTCCTCACTTCAGCAAGTTTCTGGGGGTGGTGGATTGGATGATCAACGGTCGGCAAGTGATGCTTACTTTGCAAAAAATCCCGATATTTTCAGTACTGAAGTTGTGTATCTACAGGACGCAGGAACATCAGCTTTTCGCAATGACAACATTTCACCAGGATCAGTACTTGGAGACTTCCTAGAAGGTATACGTAAGCAGGAGTACGGCGAAGGTGATGCGTTGATTGTAATGAGTTTGGACAGGATCAGCCGCCGTTCAAGTTGGTCAGAAAACACAATCAGCTTCATTGTTGATAGTGGTATTGAAATACATACCATTTCTGACAATTTAGTACTAAAACGGGACGATCCTCACTCAAAACTAATCATGGAACTGATTCAGAGCCGTTCACACAATGAATCAATGATGAAGTCAGTACGTGCAAAGGCAGCACATGAAAGGAAGGTTAAGGAAGCTATCAGTACTGGTAAAATCATCTCAAAGAGAATGCCCGTTTGGTTGAAAGATGTTGATGGGAAGTACGCCGTTAATGAAGAAAAGGTAGAACTGATTCGTTCGTGTTTTCGACTATACGCAAATGGTATGAGTACTGGTGAAATCGTAAAGCACCACAAAGAACATAACCTTCAGATGGTCACTGTATCTAATTGGGTTCGTGATCGTCGTCTGTTAGGGGAGTACCGACAGTATAATGATGTTGTCTATGCTGGTGTCTATCCAGTAGTGATTGATGAAGAGTTGTTCTTGACTGCCAATCGAATGATGAACCGTGTAGGACTTGAAAAGAAGAAACCACGTGAAGATTTACTTCTTGAACCTGAAGTTATACGTACGATTTTTCGACTGTATGAGGAAGGTACGGGTACGGGTGCAATCGTTAAGGAATTACCAGAGGGTTGGAGTACTGTAAATGTACTGCGTGTACTGCGTGAAAAGAAGGTAGTACAAGATAAGATCATTGATAACCTGACATTTGAGCGAGTAAACCAGAAACTATCATTGAATGGTGTGGCAAATCGCATTCGTAAAGATCTATCAATTGCTCAGGATGATTACATTACTAACCTTTTTCCAAAGATCCTTAAGTGCGGTTGTTGTGGTGGTAATATTTCAATTCACTATAACCACGTGAGAATGAAGTACGTAATTTGCCGTACTCGTGAAGAAAAGAAAGAATGTGATGCAAAATCAATTCAGTACCTAAGAATTGAAAAGAACATTCTTGAGACTGTGAAGAAGGTAGATTTTCAGAAACTCATGTTAGAAAGTACTGGTCAAGATTCATCACCAATCGATGTACTTCGTGAGGAACTATCTGAACTTCGAGCAGAAGAAGCACGTTATATACAGACAATTGAAGAACGTAAAAAGAAAAGGTTAATAATTCGTTCACAACAATCTGATGCTTTGACAGGTGTACAGGATCGTATTGATGAAGTTGAGAATGAACTTGCACAGTTAATGGAAGTAAAAGAAGTACCGAAACTTGATTTCGATATGGAGGCAGTACTTGAACCAACTAATGTTGAAATACGGGCAAAAGTACGGAAAGAACTTCGTTTGGTACTAAAGTCAATCAAGTACCGTGTAATTGCTCATGTCATTTTTGTCCACTTAGAGTACTTCAATGATTATCTTACTCATGTACTAGTAATAAACAATAAACGTGGTGGTGGTGATTTGTTAACTGAATTTGTCATTGAACAGGTTAGTAATGTGCGTAGATACAATACTGACTCATTCAGCCTGACATACACAGATGGGACAGAGATGCCAGTATTCAGTACACCAGATAGTAGGCCAATCTCTTTTGTAGAGTACATACTTCTACGTGATTATATACGTGAATTAGAAGGTGAAGAATCATTAACGTTAGGATGGATGATACGTAATGAACAGTTTATCTTCCAGACTTAGTACTCATGTTGAGTAATGACGCCAACAAATATAATGCAAAGAAAGCTACACATTTGATAAATACTCCTATAAGAATAACAATAGGAGTATTACATGTTAGATTGGATTGTCACATTATCAGTACTAATCATCGGTTTTATCATCATGGTTACGGGATTCATCCAGTACATTCTAATCGGATGGATTCTGTACCTACTAATTATGGTAGTTATGGGTGTTGTATGCAAGTAGAAAGAAAACCATAGATGATCTTTTGCATTATATCAATGTAATGATGGTTGGCAGAGAGCCGGAGGTTTTTGCCTATGTTCTTAACGAAGATATGATTGAATGGATTGATTAAAAAGAATGCCTTAATCTTGTCAGTTAAGAAAGAGCCTATACTACCTCTATATGGATTTGATCACTCTCAACTATAAAATTATTAAAGAATTATAAATCGAGAGTGATCAAAAACCATTCACACCCTCTCATTTGAGCATGATTTTGGCGTCTCTGAATAAATATCTATAGATAAATTATGAGGAACGTCAAATGAACTTTCTAATAGAAGTACTCGCAGCCATTCTTTACATTTTAGTTATATTCCCTATGTACATAGTCTTTTCAATCTTCTTCATGGTGCTATGTATCATTACATTACCGTTGAAGATACCAATTGTAAGACGATGGGTAATGAACTACCTGAAACGACAAAAATAAACGTGGTATAATATAGGCGTTAAGTACTTAATGCTCTCTCCCAATACCTCAAGTACTTTTATTTTAATTAAGTTATGAAGAATAATGATTAAAATATTCGTGAAACGATTTTGATTTAAATCCTATACTATAAGTATCTTCAACATATCTACTGTGTTCCGAAGAAAAATAATAAATAATATATAGATTGTGACTCATCTATCCTTCCCTTGAAAAGATACCCTACATTGTAGGGTTCTTTTTCCATCGGATTTATTACGAAATCGAAATCATTTAATAAGGAAAATAAATGAAGAACAAAAACAAAAAAGATGTAAAAAATAATTGTGTGACTGTGCGATTAACTGACGCTCAAGTTATCGCTCTACAGGAATTATCTAAAAGTGGAGTATGCGAACGTGAAACACTCGCAAGTGCTTTTCAGTACTTATTGACGCAATACATTATTCTAAAAAAGGGTTAATGCTATACGCCAAATGAAGTTATAGCAAATGGTGAAACAGGATGTTTTGCCACAAAAGAAAGGATTCTTAAAATGCACAGAGTTAATAATTTAAAAAATGTACGTGAACATAAAAAATACCCAAATTTAAAAGCAGGTCGTAAGGCATTCAATAACATGTTCGATAGGACATTGTACAATCCTGATTATGCTGATGTTACAATTAGTGATGAGTTTAGTAATCTAACATCATTCTTAGATTGGCATGAACAGAATTATCATGAGGTTGAGGAAAGTAAGAAATGGCAACTTGATAAAGATATTCTAACTCCTGGTTCTCGTGAATACTCACCACAAAACTGTATGTACGTTCCTCCTGAAGTTAACCAATTATTCAAAAGTACCAAACCTGGTAAGTACATGAAAGGGGTTGAAGCATCAGGTAAGAAATTCAAAGCATATTGTAGTGTTGATGGGAAAAAGATTTTTTTAGGTATATATCATACCGAATTGGAAGCACATAAAGAGTATTTGAAATGGCGTAAAGCACGTTTGATATATCTATCTATCAAGTATAAAACCCATCCAAAGCTTAGCACTGCTCTACTAAAACACGCAAACAAACTGTAATAAACAGGGTGATCACAGGGAAGGAATTAAATAGATCACCCTTAAATTAAAAAGGAAGAAAAGATGAAGATTATCTATACACATGGCATAAATGATAAATCACTATATGTCGATCACAAATCTAATGCTATTAATGATAATATTGAATGGACTGATTTTGTCCAATCTACACTTGATACCGATTCATGGGAAGTTTTCACAGATAAGAAACTAATACCAATGTTTATACCAGGTGAACTACATGCCAATGGTCGTAAGACAAAAGAAAACATGAAAAGTCGCTCAGGGCTTATCTTTGACTTTGACCAAATTGAACTAACTATTGAGGAATTAAAAGCACTATTCAGTGAATTTGAATTTCTCATGTATGCGTCAACAGGTAACGGTATCAAGCCAGGACTGAACGCACGCATGGTTCTACCGTTTGCTACGGATATTGGTCTTGATGAGTGGGAAGTACGAGTACCAGCACTTAAGGCAGCATTCCCAAAACCACTATTTGACCATTCAGCATTTACTATCAGTCAGGGGCAGATCGTACCATCAAAGATTGAAGGTACTGTAGCGTTTGCGATTCACAACACAGGCCGTTTTTTTGACATTACTGAATATGAAGCAACATTAAAACCTGAAGAAGTTTTCACACAGCAGAGTTACAACTTCAATCACGATGATGTTGAAGTTCAATTGGTGATCCAGACGTTAGTTGAGGAACGTGGCGGTACACTCGGCCGTAACCAGTGCTGGAACATTGGACAGGTACTAAAGAATATCGGTATCTATGACGTTTCAATCATTGAACGTTTACGTAAGCCGGACAGTAACACACCAGCCAGTAACGCATTTACAGGTAACGGTACACATAGCATCAACTATCTTCGCCAGTACATGCCAAAAGGTTTTAAATGGCCTGATTTTGAAGAAATTACATTACGTAAGAATCTCAAGAAAAAACCGATAGCAAAGACCATTGAAAAGATGGTTGATACAAGCAAGTACGATCAGTACTTCAAGTTAACAACTGACCAATGGTTAAGTGATGTAGTACCGCAAATGACGCTTGGTAAGGTCAGTATCATCAGTGCTACATGCGGTATTGGTAAAACACATTCCGTAGCGGGTGGAGCATTTGATGTGACAGATCCCTTATCAGGTGAATGTATCAAAACACTTATGGGTGCTCCGCTATTACTGATTTTGAAGCAGAACTCAACAACAATGTCCAATGATGAAAAGGACTACAATAACGTTGCTAATGGCTTTGCTTCATGGCAAAAGATCATTGGTATCTCAGATGAAGAGGCAGCACGTACCATCTTAGTTATTGATGAAGCACATGGGTTATATCTTGATGGTTTTAAATCAGGTACAAACAAACAACTAATGGAACAATTTAACCGTTTCTATAGAGTAATCCTTCTCAGCGGCACAATTGAACCTGAGTACTTCAGTAATTTGAAGGTAGATAATTATATTCGGGTTGAGAAAACAGCTACCTTTAAAAAGGAAATTCAACGTGTTTATGTACCAAGCTATAAGAATGTTGCATATGTCGCAACAAAATGTATTGTAGATGCTGGTATTCGCCCTGTAATTATTTTCCATAATAACATAAAAGAACTAAAGGCTATTCGTAAAGTACTCTCAGAACTAATTCCAAATTATAAGCTAATCAATATTACAGCAAGGGCTGATGATAAACATCAAACGGAGTATATGGAGTTTACGAAACGTCATAGTATAGAAGAACAGCATCTCGATAGTAACCTTTCAGCAATGGGGTATCATGGTCTTATTGGTACAAATAGTTTAGTCGAAGGGATTAACATCTATGATGAAATTGAACATGCAGATGTTCATATTATTGGTGATGTGAGCCTTGAACGTATCGAACAGGTGACAAATAGATGGCGTAAATGTACTGATACGATTCATGTATATCATTACACTGAAGCATGTAATGTTGTTCCAATGATTGCCCCTGCGACAATTCAAGACTTAGTACGTATGGCACGTGATGAAGCACGAGTAAAGAATGAAAAGTATTCACTCTATGATGAACGTATGAGAATGAAGAAAATTAACACTTTTAGTAAACAATTGAATGATGAAAATATCTATTGGGATTATGAAGCAAACTGTTTCGATGTTGATTATGCTCGTATTGATAACACTATGTCTGAAATCCGTGAGTCATATGCGTTACAGAATTTTTCCCTATACCGTGAAACACTTGAAAGTTATGGATTCAAAGTCAGAGATCCCATTACCCGTAGTGACGTAATCGACTTGAAAGAACAGAAAAAAGAAATTACTGAGATTATGGAAGATGAACGTATTGAAGTACTTGAAACTGTAGCAGAATCATTCATTGATGCTGGTAAATGGTTAGTACCACAATTTAGTAAACAAAGTGAAGAGTATGAAGTTCAAAAAGACTTCATAGGCCGCTTTGTGAAACGTGGTTTAAGACCATCTGATGTGCATGAATACATTGAACGATTGAAGAAGGATAAAGAGTACTGGAGAGCACTCAATGCCGATTTGAATGATAAAAAGTATGGCAATGAAATTACCCAATACATACACAAAGAGATACATAACCATGCCATCAAGCATAATGGCGGTATGTACCTATCGGTTGAGGGCAAAAAAGCACTTGCAAATAAGATCGTGATGTTTGTATTTGATGTTTACTATGATGGCGACATTAACCGTACTATCAACTTGTTCGGTCAGATGGTATCAAGGGTTGGTGGAACCTTGAACATAAGTAATCGCACACAATCCCCAATAGAGATTATCAATCAATTTATCAATATTGGTAAGGGAAGTTTTGTAGCTGGATTAGACCGTAAGAATGGCCGTGTGAGTAAGGTACTATCAATGAATCGGACTGGATTTAGCTTCAATATCCAGGAGGTAAACGATTCACCACTTGAGTACGTGGACTGTGATACTGAGCTGAAGCAGGAACTAACAGAGATCATGGAAGCCCAAGAACAACTACTGAATCAGGAGGCGAGTACAACATATGCCATTACTAAGGCGAAAAAGGTAGCGTAGCCTGATTTTGATCACTCTCGATTTATAATTCTTTAATAATTTTATAGTTGAGAGTGATCAAATCCATATAGAGGTGTTAAACGTTTCTGCTCTGAATTTATGAATTACATTAAATACCATATAAGAATTCAAAATCAGGGATAAAAAATGGTTAGAATAGAATTTAACGAATATGATGATGGTACATATTACTATCTCTATGTTACCGATACAGTTCGTATTGAAAAAAATGGCATGTACGCTATGAGGATGGAAACTCGCGATTCGAGCGTAAGGGATTTAGGCGATCCGTTTAAGTACTTAACCATCAGAGATAGAGATAGAAAAGATGAGTACTTTAATGAAAGTCTTATCAATCCGTACATTGAAGTATTGATTATAGCGGTGAAGATACTCCACCGCCTATTGAAAGGTTTGGACTCTAATTAGAGAAACGGAATAGATTATTCATGTCTTTCTTTAAAGATGCATGTGTTTTATTTAAATCTTTAAAAGTATCAACTAATGTTTTTCCATAGTTAATATTGTAACGATATCGGTCAGAAATATCATGCACATCAAAACCTATTGCATTTCTCAAAGTTACCAACGTTTTTTGATTTTTAATGAAATAATTTTTGAAAATAGTATCGTCTTTAGGTGATACTTGCCAAAAGGTAAGTGACTGTAATTCTTTTTCCAAAGCTGTTAACTTTATTTGTAGTTGATCTATGACTTTTTTTTCTGCTGTTACTAAATGAGAAAAATTTTGGGGTTCACATTCTGGTTCAGTATTATTGAGATCCCGTACATTTTCATATGTTTTCAACATTTCCAACGAAAAAATATCACAATTTGTCCAGAACTTAGTAACGTGATTTAATGCATTTTCCTTTATTTTAGTTTGAAACCAATTTTTCGCGTTCCATGCAGCATAGAGGGCTGCCCCTGCCATAATGAGATTTGCAATAGAACTAACCCAGTCACTAACCGATCCCCACACGAAACCTTCACTGCCAGAAAAAAGAAATTTTACAAGTACCAAGCATGAAATAATTAATAAAGCAGAAACAATTGTTATTAGAGCAATATTTGCTTTTCTACAGTCCATCGAAGGATGTTCCTAAATTCATAAAAAATTTTGCAATTACTTTACCATTAATCACCGAATAACGTACACTCCGGTTTCACGCTACACCTACGTAGGTGTAGCGTGAAACTAAAAAGGGAGTTCCCTTTGTTCGCAAAACCAATCATCATCATCTTCATGAGCCTGGTACATTTTGTGCTCAGCGTGTAAATATGAAAATCCATCAAGTACTGTCTTCAATGGTTTTTCACAAATGAGCATGTAGCAATCAGGCTCGATTGTACCTAACCAAAACTCACCATACTGATTCTGAAAGAATACACGATCCCCAAATGAAAATTTATTAAGGGAACTCCCCCAATAACAAACAATAACCCACCTCCCAAGGTGTAAGAAAGTTTGTACCCCCCGTGTTACTGATGGATCATACCCATTTTTATTACCCATTTAATTTTTACTCCGGTACTGTTCATGCATACAGTATTGCAGCCTCATCCCTCAAAATCCAGTACTGAAAAAACCTATTAAAGACTAACAACTTAATCTATCAGGAAAAGTGGTTAAATTTTGATTATCGATCAATTTAATTTGATCAATTTGAAAAAATGATCAATTATCAATCAGTTAACTCTATAAGGAATACGTTATGATTGTTGATCATTGGGCTTGTCCAATAACCAGTATTGAAGGAAAGCTCTTAGGAATTGAGATACAGAGTCACGTAGAACGTGATGGTGTTCGGATACTGGCAGGTATTGAAGAAGAAGTGCTCAGTACTCAGCTACGGCTTGTTGAGGGCAAAGCGGCATGGTTCAGGGATAACAATCTTTTTTGTGTCATGGGTAAAGGTACTATCACTACGAAAGAGTACTTGCCATTCCTCCGGCAGATGACCACTACAACCCGAATACATGAAAAAGAATGGCTTGATGATCTTGGCGTGTACGGTGGCTCCGCTATTCCACTGGTCACAGGTGATTTTGAGGTTGTGAGACTAAATAGACGGTACACACAAGAAATTATCAGTCGTTTGATATTTCCAGTACTGATTAAGAGTATTAGACAGTACTGCGACAAAGTGATCGTACCCGTACAGGATAAGACCTATTACAAGATTCTTAAGGATGCTGGGGTATGGGCGGTACAGGGGGAGTACAAGCCAATTAGGTTTGAACAATGCGAGAAACTACTATGAGAAAAACAAAAATGAAAACGCTAAACATACTGTTAGTGTTACTGCTAACGGCCTGTAGCAACGTACATCACTCATTCATGGATAAAGCATATGTTGGCTATGTTGATAACAAGGCTGTTGTGTTGTTTGAAGATAGTACACGTAATGGGGTGAAGTACTACCGTCCACAGTTCCAGAGTGATTGCGGTCGTATCTATAACAAGTTCTATCAGGATGACAATAGCAGTACTGATTGTTTAGTACGTGAATCACGCATACAGGATCTTCATTACTATAAGGATCATATCGGTAAAGTAATGCCATCAAAGAGGGATACTATTCATGATAGTATCGAAGGAGTTAATTCAACATCAATACTTCCAGATAGTCTTTAAGAAGATAAGTATTCAACAAGTTCTATTCAAGGAACAACTATTTTAAAATTACATACCCTAATAACAGGGTGTGATTATGAGGAATATCAAATGAAAATGGAATTCTATAATTTTACGAGAAATTCAGGAAAAGATTTTGTAGTTAAGAAAATGCCAAAGTTGACAATGGTTTCGGGGATTAAAAGTACTGGTCATAACTTTTTCTTTCCTACATTCGTTATCAATGAGATTGAGGTAAATGTAGGTGAATATTCAGATGGATACGGTAATTATGAAGTTGATTATAATGATTGTTTCTATACAGTGAGGGATAGTGATCTATTCAAAGTCCAAAACCCAAATGCACCATTAACATTAGGGCAGATATATACAATCTTAAAAGATATGGTTGATACCAATTATCTTTATAAAGAGTTCACAACAAGTTGAAACACGCACCTTTCATTTAGTGCACATATGAAGCCCCCTAGTGGGCTACTCATATAAAGATTGCCAACAACTAACGAACAATCTTGTACTGAAGGGTAGAAATCCCTAACGATGGTAATTGAAACTAAAGGTACTTCCTGAACATTTAAAAGAAAGCGGGTTTTTAGCGGCGGGTTAAATCATCTATGTATGAGAGAAATAATCTTACCCGCACCGCGTTAAATTACAGCAAAACCAATTTTGCTATCTTCACAACTACACTCAACTTCATCGCTACAATCACAAAGTTTGATTACTTCATGATAACCATATTCACAATCTTCAACGTAGCCCTTGATTTTTGCAACACTACGTGGAGAACAATTCAAATGAAAACCTACACACCAAAATGATCGAGTGTCATAGACACATTTTTTAATCGCATTGATTTTTTGAATATCTTTCTCAAATCCATTAATCAATGCTTGAACATTGCGTGAACATTTTAATTCAAGGAAAATATAAGAGTTTAACCGAGTACGTTTTTTTCTAATAGCTAGGTCTATAAACATATTATATCTTTCACGTAACATACGGTTATCTGGAAATGCTTCAATTTCCCTTTCTACTTGGATACCTTCTGTTTGTGAAATGAAGTACTCCAGCTCAACTTGTAACCATTTCTCCCAATCATTTCTATCCCTTTCACGTATCATTTTGAGTCTAGCTTTTACACCTTCATCTTTAATGAACTGATCCATTATGGTTCTAACGGTTATGGCATCGGCTTTATAGGTCATAAATAATTTCACGCATTAAATAATGATTGTTATCGGCAGGATCGATAAATACTTTAACACATAAAAGGAAAAGCCATGATTACTTTAAGGTCATTAGCAAAACAGTACGGCTATGATGAATCCACGGTACGGCAATGGAAAGCAAATGGTATGCCCATTGGTGAAGGTACTGAAGAAGCTGATACACGAGCATGGATAGTACAGCACGTAATAAATCCATTACGTAATACCGATACAAAAGAACAAATTGAATTAGAACGCCTTAAGAAACTAAAGGCAGAAGCGGCACTATCTGAATTAGAACTTCAAGAGAAACAGGGTTTAGTAGTCAGTACTGTATATATAGAACAAGTACTAACTGAATATCTATTTCAAGTTAAAACCGCAATGAGGGCAATCCCTTCTAAAACATACTTAGAGCTATTCGCACAGACAAACGCAAAAGATTTACGAGATATATTAAAACAACATATTGATAGTACTTTATTCCAGCTAGGAAGCATGGAATTTGAACTGCCCACGGATGAAGAAATATTAGAAGATGGAAACGAACAAGAAGAAATTAACGAAAGTACTGATGAAAGTACTACCGACGATACAACCGCCGAAGATTCAGAAAACGAGTGAATGGATTAGTAATGGCGTAGTTAAATTTGTTGATGGGCCGAATATGGGGCTTGATTGGGTTCCGTTTAGTTTTCAACGTGAACCTATGGATATAGCACAAGAGAGAAGAACTAAGAAGATCGTACTTCAATCATGCTCGCAACTTCTTAAGACGACAGTACTACAATCAATAGCATTTAACCTAATGGCAAATGATCCATGTAATTTTGCTTTTGGTAGTAGTTCTGAATCTGAAGTAAAGAAATTTAAGGATGGTAAATTTCTACCAGCTATTGAAACGAGTGAAGTACTCAAGCACTTAGTTACAGATAAGAACGATAAGAACGCTGCTAATAACTCCAAGCAAACGCAAATGGTCAACGGTACTTTCGTTTATTGGTTAAACCTTAATACTCCAGGAAACCTACGCGGGATAACATGTAGAGTAGTTCTACTCGATGAGGCCAGCACTGTTTCTATAACAGAGGAAGGTTCACCGATAAAACTAGCTGAAGCACGTACTAGTACTTTTGGTGATGATGCTCTTGTAGTCATTTCCAGTACTCCACTATATAAAGATGATCTAATTAACTCTGAATATAACCTCAGTGATAAACGCCGTTGGTTTGTTACTCACACTTGCGGTCATGAATATACTTTTGAATGGGAGCAAGTAGCATTTGAATTTAAACAACTTGAAAACGGTAGAGCGATACCAGACAGTACTACTACCCGCTTAATTTGTCCTCACTGTCAGGAAGAAATAGACGAACATACACGCCACCAAATGATAGATAACGGTCGATGGGTCGCAACTAATCAAGATGGTGAACCTGGTGTAGTAGGTTATCAAATCAGCCGTATGTACTCACCACTTAATACCATTACTGAAATGGTATCTAAGTTTGCTGATGCTCTTTATAATTTCAATCTTCAAACATTCTATAACAACGAACTTGGATTGCCTTATGAAGACGAATATCAAAAGGAATTAGATATTCTTCAATTGGAATCCCTACGTGAAGATGAATTTAATATACATAAAATACCTGAGGATACTTTAGGTATTTGTATTTCAGTTGATCAGCAAAATGATAGGTGCGAGGCTAGCATTTTGGGATTTGATGAAAAGAACATATATGTACTTGGTCATGAATTTTTCTATGGTCACGAGGCTTTGTTGAATAAATCAGATTTCGGGTAAGTCTCCCCCGTAGCGGGTTGTG
>OLOC01000107.1_pt1 | contig 71609 bp, 58 predicted proteins | sample 1643111 | NCBI WGS metagenome assembly OLOC01 (sample SAMEA3136633, study PRJEB25190) | human gut metagenome
TATGCTGAAACCCATCAGCGCCACCGAGCTGTCAGAAAGCCTGATGAAGCTGAAAACCACACTGGACAGGGAAAGGGAAGAAAAGTTAAATGTAAAAAAACTGGAAGACTATTTCCAGGAGGTATTGCCAAAGCTGCAGTCAAATTTCTTTATTTCCCTGATCGAGGGAAGGGTCAGAGAAGAGGACTATGAACGATTCCTTTTGGACTATCGGGTGGATATGAAGGGACCTTTGTTTTGCTGCATGATTTTTCATACCTCGGAAAATGATGTGCCGGATGGCATGAATCCCTTATTGTTATCCATGTCCGTGGAGCGGGAGATCAAACAGCGGCTGACCGAGAATTGCAACTGCCAGGAATTCATCTATATGGGTAATACTATTCTGATTATGGAACTCCATTCAGAAGATGAAATAGCTCAATTGACGGACAAGTGTGATCGGTTCTGCCGCTGGGCATGGAGAATTATAGGGGCGGCGGTTACCGCAGGGATCGGAACCGTCTGCAACAATCTGTACGATATCAGTATTTCCTACGAGGGAGCCAGAGAGGCGGTATCCTACCGTGTCCTGTACGGAACGAAACGAGCCATCAATATCGCAGAGATCGTTCCCAAAGAGTCAAAAAAGGCGGTTCCCTTAGAAGAAACAAAGATGCAGGAGCTGTTTCGTGCCATCCATGTAGGGGATCAGGAAAAGATCCGGAAAGAAGCCATCAAAGAGACAGAAAAGCTCCATAAGAATGCAGCCACCATCAGCCAGTACAATCTGGCTACCATGGAGATCGTCAGCGGATTTTTCAAGTTTTGTGCCAATAATTCCATGGACTTCAATGAAATCTCCGGCAATGTACAGAATCTTTATGAAAGAGTCACCCAGTTCGATGAAAACTCCATGACAAACTGGATTATCAATATGTCTACTGCCATCAGCGAAAAACTGAGAAGCACCAGAAACAGCACCTCCAGACGTATCATCACCGATGCACAGAACATCGTAAAAGACAGATATATGGAGCCGGATCTCTCGCTGGATGATGTATGTGCAGATCTTGGTGTATCAAACTCCTACTTTTCCTCCAGCTTTAAAAAGGAGACTGGCCAGTCCTTTGTCTCCTATCTTACCGATTATCGGATGGACAGGGCAGAAGAGCTGGTGCTGAACACCGATGAAAAAAGCTATAAGATCGCAGAAAAAGTCGGATATCAGGATGCCAACTACTTCAGTTATGTATTCAAAAAGAAGTTCGGTGTTTCTCCTTCCAAATACAGAGCTTCCGGGAAACAACAAAGCGAAAAGCAGAAAGAGTGAAGACATAAAAAGGTGCGAAATATATAGAGACAAGGGAATAGGTGAAGAGGAACATGTATGAAATATAGGAAAAGAGGGTTGGATTCCCGGAAAAATATCGTATTTAACATACAGTCGATCATTCTGTCTGTCCTTATGGCGATTTCGCTGGTTACGATCATTGTCATGGGATTGCTGCTTTACCATCGATTCAAGCTGGCATTGGAAAAGACAGCAGTGGACAACACGGAAGCTACCGTGGAGGCTACCGTGGACCGGTTAAATGCAGACCTGCTGGATATCCGCCAGATCCTCAATGGGGCAAACTATAACGTAGTCCAGCAGTTTGATATATCCAGCCGGGAATTCTCGGAGCAATTCAGTCTGCTCTATGAGACCAACTCTGATAAGATTCAGAGTGTGGCGCTGTATGATCAAAAAGGAAATCTGATCGCATCGGAGCCGGTGGCAGCAGAAAAGAAAAATGTAAGGGTACAGACGCAGGAATGGTTTAAAAATGCGGAAGATGTCATTGAAAATATACACTTTTCCACACCGCATATCCAGGAACTGTTTGAGGATGGATCCTATCGGTATCAATGGGTAGTTTCCCTGAGCAGGTATGTAGATATTAACAAGGGAGAGATACCGGAAACCGGTATCCTTTTGCTGGATATGAAATATTCTGTGATCAGGGACGTAATGAAACAGATCAATGATTGCTCCGGCGGAATCTACTATTATCTGATCAGTCAGGACGGAGAGATGATCTATCATCCAAGGGGAACGGAATTAAACCGCGGATTATTTGAAGAAAATAGCCTGGAAGCGGAAAAATATGAGGACGGAACCTATGAGATCCGTTCTAACGGTCAGAATGAGACCGTGATCGTTGGAAGCATAGCCTATACAGGCTGGAAGATGATCGGTGTTGTGCCGGAGAGTGTGCAGGCGGCAAATTATAAGAATTTTCGCTACTATGTATTTGCCACCATTTTGGTACTTCTGGTCATGCTCTTGGAGGGAAACCAGCTGGTGTCCCGAAAGATATCCAAGCCTATTCGGGAACTGGATGCTTCCGTCAAGGCCTACGAGGCAGGAGGAAAGCCGGGTATCTATATCGGAGGCTCATCCGAGATCCGCCATCTGGGACATTCGGTACAGAAGTCTTATGAGCAGATCGAAGAACTGATGGATGAGATCATCCAACAGCAAAATGAACGAAGAAAAAGCGAACTGGACGCCCTGCAAAGCCAGATCAATCCACATTTTCTGTACAATACACTGGAGTCGATCACGTGGATGGTGGAAGCCCAGGAAAATGGAGCAGCGGTTCGCATGATCTCTGAACTGGCAAAATTACTTCGTGTCAGCCTGTCCCGGGGCAAGACCATCATTCCCATCAAGGATGAACTGCAGCATAGCAGAAGCTATATGAATATCCAGCTGGCCAGGTATAAAGAGCGGTTCAAAACAGAATTCCGGATTGATAAAGAGATCGAAAATTACTGCATCGTTAAGTTGGTGATTCAGCCCATCCTGGAGAATGCCATTTATTATGGTGTCGGCAACATGGATGAGGATGATGACGGTATGATCATTGTCACCGGAGAAAAGAGGGACGAGGATATCCTGATCACTATCGAAGACAATGGCATGGGCATGCGGGAAGAAGTTCTGGAAAATATTCTGACGGATAGCAGCAAGGTTCCGAAGCATGGCTCCGGTGTGGGTGTGATCAATGTACATTCCAGAATCCGGTTGATGTTTGGGGAAGAATATGGACTTTTCATAGAAAGCGAACCGGACGAAGGAACAAAAGTCACGATTCGTATCCCTGCAATCCCATACACGCCGGAAAATGCAGAAACACTGGAATTACAAAAATATATACAGAGGAGACAGGCAGATGAAAAAGAATAGAATAAAATTTCTTATGATTGAGTTTCTTTTGCTGATGCTGGCAGTATTCTTTGTATGGAAGATTTTTGATCAGAACGTAGCAGAGACCAGGATCGCCGTAATTCTTCCGGAATCCGGTGACAAACGCTGGGATGCCCTGATCAATGGTATGAAACAGTCTGCAGTAGAGAACAACGTCCATATGATCATCTGTAACACGGAAGAGATCGACGGACCGGAGGTGGAAAGGGAATTTATCAGAGAACAGAAGGACAACGACATCGATGGCTTTATTATATATCCCGCACCCGGTCATGAGACCGAAAATATGCTGAAAAAAGAATGTGGAAATAAACCCTATTTACTGATCGCAGACAGTCTGGCGGTAAAAGAAGGAGAAACTGCAAGTCCCACGATCCAGCCGGATCATCGGGAAATCGGAAGACAGCTGGGAGAACAGCTGAAAACAAAAAAGCAGAAGATCGGAATCATAGCCGACTGGAAAATGTCCGAGGCTGTACAGGCGGAGATCAGCGGATTGACTGAGGCGCTGGAAGGCAGCGGAAGTGAGATCAGTTGGTGTATTTACCGGAGAAAAGAGCAGAACATTACGGAGCGGATGAAGGAGGAAACAAAGGCGGATGCCCTTGTCATACTGGATCCCGGGGTACTGGAAGAGTTCGGAGAACAGGCAGAACATGGGAAATACAAGGGTGCGGAACTCTATGGAGTAGGTTACAATCTGAAGACAGTCGCGCTTTTGGATAAAGGAAACATCCAGGGCCTTGTTGTGCCGGACGGATATGAGATCGGCTATAAAAGTGTGAAAGAAATAGCCGGAAAGATAGAACATAAGTTTTATAAAATGAAAGGTTACACAACAGAATATCAGATATTCAGTAAGAAAGATTTCTCTATGGATGATGATTTAGAAAGGTTTTTATATTCCTATGAATAAAAAGAAAAGAAGGCTGGCAGTAGTATTAGCTACTGTTACAGGGAGTGCGGTGCTCGTGCTGTCCGGGTGTTCCGGAAAGTCAGAACAGACAGAGAAAACCCTGCGGGTCGGAGTGATAACCTACAGTCAGGATGACCCCTTTATCAATGGACTGACCGATGAGCTGAAAGTACAGCTGAAAGCCATGGAAAACAAGCAGCGACGGATTATCGTATCGACAAAAAGTGGAAATGACGATCAACAGGAACAGAACGAAAAGGTAGAAGAGATGATCGATGCAGGCTGTGATGTGCTCTGTATCAATCTTGTGGATCGGACAGCTCCGTCCAGGATCGTCCGGATGGCAAGAAATGAAGATATTCCGGTGATCTTCTTTAACCGGGAACCGGTGAGGGAAGACCTGATGCAGTGGGAAAAGCTGTATTATGTGGGCTGCGATGCAGAACAGTCCGGGATTATGCAGGGGGAGATCGCAGCAGAATACATCAACAGCCATCCGGAAGTAGATAAAAACGAGGACGGAAAGATTCAATACGTGCTTCTGGAAGGAGAAGCAGGTCATCAGGATGCCATCAGCAGAACGGAGTATTCCGTAAAGACATTAATGAAGAATGATGTCATACTGGAAAAGCTAAGTTATCAGTTAGCGGACTGGAACCGTGGACAGGCGGAGAACCGTATGAACCGTCTGATCAGCCAGTATGGAAAAGAGATCGAACTCGTCATATCTAACAACGATGAGATGGCACTGGGGGCTGTGGAAGCCTATCGGACAGTAGGTTATGCCCGTGAAGACTGGCCGGTAATCTTCGGAATCGATGGTCTGGAAGATGCACTGAAAGCCGTAAAGGCAGGAGAGATGCAGGGCAGCATCCTCAATGACAGAGTAGATCAGGCAAAGGAAATGGCAAAAATGGCGGTGAAACTGTTCGAGGGAGAGGATTTTGATCAGGAAAACCTGAAAGAAGGCCGGTATTATTTTTCAGAATATCAGAAGGTAGACAGCAGCAATATAGATGAATATCTGAGTGCAGAAGAAGCAATTGCCCACTCAGAAATGTAAGCGGGAAGACTGCATGTACAGACAGAAAGAAAAAGTGGATGATGCATATCCACTTCACAGAATGAGGAAAAAACAGATGGAACATACATGGACCAAAGAATTTTATCAGGAAACAGATCCGGCGAAACGGCAGCAGATTTTAAAGGAACATATCGGAGAGGAGGAAGCCTGGGAAGAAGAATATAGAACCCGGCTCTGGACAGCCCGATACGGACAGCGCAGGCTCCAGAAGGATGAGTTTGTCAGATGTCTGATGGAACTGAAATATCTGGCGGAAGGAACCTCTCTGGATCCCGGTGGCGACAGAAGGAAGATGGGAGCCAGGATTCTCTCCGCGTTGTGCCTGGCGGAAGCCATGCAGTCAGAGGAAGGATATCAGAAAATTCTTGAGGATGAACTGTACAATGTATTCCTGAAGTTTATTCAGGTCAGCAGGGGAGGCAGAGGATTCACCTCTCTGGTATTCGGCATGGGACAATTATCCGAAGAAGGAATCGCGAAAAAGATCGCCGAACAGATCAGCGCGATCGCTTTCAGGGCGCCCCGCCTGCTTCGTATGGAAAAAGAATTCACCCTGCTCCGGGAAGCCGCCCTCCGGGCATATCGCCAGGAGTATCCGAACAGAGAGCATTTTTTGAACAAATAGTAACGAGATGAGTATTCCGTGTTTTCAGGCAAGGGGATCGGGTTACGTTTCCGGTAAAAAGGAAAGCGCATATGCAAGAGAGTCGTCGAGATGAGATTTCATCATCTCGACGGCTTTTTCGATTTCGTAATAACCGGGTGGCTGATCGGAGGGATTGGTTACCAGATAGGAAAAATCTACCGGAAATCATGACAATTTTACCAGAAAATATAACAGCTATTAAATCTCTTAGAACAGGTGAAATCTCAATCGAAATTTAAGTAACAGACTGTATAGATGAAAAGGGAAGTTTTTTTACAGTCCCTTTTTCCATTAAAAAGTGTGGGAAATGTCTAGGAAATCAAAATTAATACCAAAAAATGAATAATTTTAAAAAAGTGGGAATAGAATAATGACAGAAGGCACAGAGTGTGATAATATCAGTCTATAAAATATATTACCGAAAAATAAAAATAATTCTAAAAGTGGGAATAGGAGATAGTAGCATGCAGCTTATCGTAAGAAAAGAGTATTTAAACGAACTGATTGAATTGTATGGGACACCGGATATAAAAGTAATTACGGGCATCAGACGAAGCGGTAAATCAGTATTGCTGCAAGAGTTTGTCTCTTATCTGCAGTCATTAGAGGAAGTGGTAAATATTGTTATGATAAACCTTCAGGAATTAGAGTTTGATCATTTGTTGGAGTATCATGCATTGCATAAGTACATCCTGGATCAGTACAAAGAGGGAATGACGAATGTTTTACTGGTTGATGAGGTTCAGCTATGCCCGCAGTTTGAACTTGCAATTAATAGTATTTATACAAAAGGAATTTATGATATTTATATTACCGGTTCAAACGCATTTTTGTTAAGTTCAGATTTAGCAACACTTTTTACCGGAAGAACGATGGAAATAAAAGTATATCCATTTTCTTTCGTGGAATATCTAACTTATTATGGAATTACAGATAGATATGATGAAGCTTTTGATCAGTATGTCCGAACTGGTGGTATGCCTGGCGCTTATGTGTATAAGACTGAGGACAGACAGTATGATTACGTTAGGGATGTATATTCAACCATTCTTATCAGAGATTTGGTTGAAAAGTATAAGATAAGAAATAAATCAGAGTTCACTAACATATCTGAATTCATGATGGATAACATCGGTAATTTACTTTCGCCTAATAATATCAGCAAAACTTTAAAAAATGACCAGAGTGAGATAACCAGAAAGACGGTGTCAAAATACATTGGTTATTTGGAAAATGCCTTTCTGTTCTATGAGGCAAAACGGTATGATTTAAAAGGGAAAAAATATCTGGCAAATAATAGTAAATATTATCTTTGTGATACATCATTTCGTTATGCAGTCAATGGTACACGAAACATGGACTTTGGAAGAGTTTACGAAAATATTGTTTATCTGGAGTTGCGTAGAAGAGGATATGAGGTATATGTGGGAAAACTCTATAAAAAGGAAGTGGATTTTGTAGCTAAGAAACGTGAGGCTCAAATATATATTCAGGTAAGCGACAATATTTCAGATGAAAAAACATTTGAAAGAGAATATTCGCCTTTGCTTGCAATAAGAGATGCATATCCTAAGATGATAATTGCAAGAACACATCATGAAACTTATGATTATAAAGGAGTGCAAGTGGTTGATATCTGTAGATGGTTACGAGAATAGTACCAATTACTGAGCACATTAACAATGCACAACTTGACTGAACTTAGTGATTATGAATTCCTATGGAGAACAGATAGAGAAGCAGGTTTTATGTACAGCATTCTCTGCTACATGTGAAAAGAGAAAGTCTATTTTTAGTAAGGAGGATATAGAAACTACATTATATTGGGTATCTAATGATTTACATATGGCAGAGCTTTGGGGGCAGTTTCAAAAAAGCAATTATCCAGAAATTTTCCAGACAGCGTCTGGAAAATCTGTGAGTTTATTATCATGGTCGCATTATGCAGTGTTATTGCAAGTTAAAGATAAAGAAGCTATTACTATCGTATGCTCAAAACGCAGAAGGCAATGTTTTATCTTCAACAGAAGGAAAAAGAATAGATAAGGATAGAGGGTTTCGAATGAGCACAGAAAGCAAGACCAGAATGACGGAGGGGAGTATCGCCAGGAGGATCATTTTATTTGCCATCCCATTATTTTTGGGAAATTTGTTTCAGCAGTTATATAATACGGCCGATTCCCTGATTGTAGGGAATTTCCTTGGAAGTAATGCACTGGCGGCGGTCAGTTCGTCGGGCAATCTGATCTTTCTTCTGGTCGGTTTTATCAACGGAATCGCCATGGGTGCCGGGGTTGTTATAGCCAGGTATTATGGAGCAAAAAAGAAAGACAGTCTGCAAAAGTCGATACATACAACAGTGGCCTTTGGAAACGTGGCCGGGCTTGTACTGACGGTTGTCGGTATTCTTCTGGCACCGAAGATTCTGGTTTTGATGGGAACACCAACGGATGTGCTTCCGCAGTCGGTTACGTATTTCCGTATCTATTTTGCGGGATCGCTGGGATCTGTTATGTATAATATTTTTGTGGGAATCCTGCAGTCTGTCGGTGACAGCCGGCATCCACTGATCTATCTGATCATTTCTTCCTGTATGAATGTGGTGCTGTGATCTATGTTGCGGCACCGGCACTGATCGGAGCGTTTAATGGCGATCCGGAGGTGGTGCATTTTGGAGTGATGCAGGCGAGAACCATCGCGCTGTTCTATTTTCTGCTGGCGTTTTCTTATTGTATCGCAGCGGTACTTCGGGGATCCGGCAATGCATCGATTCCGATGATCGCCATGCTTTGCGTCTGGTGTCTGTTCCGGGTAAGTTATATTACCGTCGGTGTTCATTTTATTCCAGATATCCGCGTGGTATTCCGGGCGTACCCGCTGACCTGGAGCATCAGTTCCGGCATTTTCCTGTATCTGTTTTTGCGGGGGAAATGGGTGTATGGGTTTGAAAAAAGAAAAAATAGGATATTAAAAAGTTTTCGGTAAAAACCGGAGGGCATAATTCAGGGAGTCGTTCAGATGTGTTTTCATCATCTGGACGGCTTTTTCAATATCGCCATCTTTGTAAGCCTGAAAAATAGCCAGATGTTCCTCATCGATCCGAGTCTGGATCACGGTTTCCCGGCAGTACTGGTTGGAAAAAATAGAAATCCCGCTTCGGAGCCGTTCGGCGGACTCTGTAAGTCTGGAGTTGTTGCAGTAACGGTAAAAAACGAGATGGAATTCGTCGGAATACCGGTTCCAGGTTTGCACATCAGCGGCTTTGGCAGCTGCACATTCCTTTTCCAGAATCTCTGTGACCTCTGCCTGCAATTTTTCCTGATCCGGAGAGGCAGAAGCATAACGGATCGCCAGCCCGTCAAGATCCCCCATAAAAGTATAGATTTCCCGGAGATCATCGGCAGTAAAGCTGATCACCCGGATGCCTACATTAGAATAATAAGAAACCAGCTGATCCTGGGTCAGCCGGGTCAGAGCTTCCCGGATCGGGGTAGAACTTACCTGAAAGCGTTCCTGGAGAAGCTTCAAGGTGAGCTTTTCTCCACATGGTATCTTTTGTGTCAAAATATCATTTCTCAAAATCTGATAAATCTGTTCTGATAAAGTTGATTTATTTAATCCCATCAATAAAATCTCCTGTTATTGTTGTTGTTGCGATAACCACTGGGGCTTTCCAGAGGCATTGTGCGCGGGTATTATGTGAAATATTTTAACATAGCACATAACTGTCAAGCAAGAGGCTGCATGCAGACAGATGTATGCCAGAACTTTTTTTATTCTCTCACGAACTGTGATGTACATTTTGCAGAAATTTTTTGAAATCTGCTCTGATCATCGGATTCATGCAGCGTAGAATTGGTGTAAATAACATAAATCTGTAGAAGAAGTGTTGCTTTTTTGTGTTTTATGCCCATAAAGTGTGCCTTTCTAATTGACACTAACGCGTTGAAGTGCTATAGTCTGATTTAACATATGACATTTTGCAAAATGCAAAATACAGTAAAGATGAATGGTTGATCAGAAGATACGAAAGATGATGATACAGGTATCACAGAGTCAGCAAAGAAGGGATGAAAGGAAGGACGATAGAAGATGGCAGAATATAACTGGCCTTATCCGGATGAGTTCGGACAGACGGAAACAGTAGATTCCGATATTCTGGTTTTAGGTGGAGGACTTGCAGGATGTTTTGCGGCGATCGCGGCAGCAAGAAAAGGGAAAAAAGTAGTACTGGTAGAGAAAGGGGCAACCAAGAGAAGCGGAGCGGCAGGAACAGGATTTGACCACTGGGAGTCAGCCTGTACTAATCCGTGTTCTCAGGTGACACCGGAAGAAATTGCCAATGCTTATGTGGATGAGCAGGATCATTACAGCAACGGTATCGCACATTATATTGAGTGCAGAGAAGGGTATGACCGTATGCTGGATCTGGAAAGTTTCGGTGGCAAGATCCGTGATACGGAAGATGAGTTTAAGGGTGCGGAATTCCGGGATGATGAGACGAAGCTGATGTTTGCTTATGATTATAAGAACCGTTTTACGCTGCGTGTCTGGGGTTCTACATTCAAACCGGCGCTTTATGAAGAACTGAAACGTCTCGGTGTCACGATTTATGACAGAACAGAAGCAACCGCACTTCTTACAACCATAGAAAATGGAAAGAAACGGGGCATCGGTGCCATCGGTATGAACGTACACACCGGAAAACTGTTGGTATTCCGGGCAAAAGCTACTTTGCTGACGATGTCCAGACCGGCCCGCGTGTGGTTATTTAATCCGGATCTTACCGGACTTTGCGAATTCCGGCCGATGCAGTCCATCGGAAGCGGACATGCGATGGGATGGAGAGCCGGTATGGAGTTTACCATGATGGAAAAATCGGTGAAAGGTGAATTCTCCGCAGCCGGACGAAGCTTCCCTCCTTACGGAACAGGAAACAATCATAATACCTGGTATGCAGCGACGATGGTGGATGCCAGAGGCGTGGAAATTCCGTATCTGGATCGTGACGGCAATGTGCTGAAGACTGTATCTGAGCGTTATTATCCGGTAAAGGGTCAGAAGTTTTTCTTAAAAGGCGGCGTGATCGATGAACCGAAGTACGAGTACCGCGGACCGGAGACGATGCCTTTTGACGAACTGATCAAGAGGGGATATAAACTGCCGTTTTATGCGGATCTGAGCAGAATGCCGGAGATGGAGCGGAAAGTCATCTGGGGCATGATGGTCGGAGAGGAAGGAAAGACCAAGATTCCGATCCTTCAATATTATACAGAACGTGGATTTGATCCGGAAAAACATATGCTGCAAAGTTATGGCAATGGCTGGCAGTCAGCAGCTTTCCTGGATCAGGAGAGACAGCTGTTCGGTGCGCCGGGCGGAATCATGCATGACTGGGATCTGAAGACCAATATTGACGGTATCTATGCGGCCGGTGATCAGCTGTTTGCATCCGACTGTGCCGGATTGGCATGTTCCACAGGATACTATGCGGGAAGAAAAGCGGCAGATTACAGTGATACGATCGAAGAACTGGCTGAGATCGACCAGGCAGAAGTGGATGCGGAGAGAGAACGTCTGTATGCACCGATGAACCGTACAGAAGGCGTCACCTGGAAAGAACTGAATATGGCGATCTCCAAGGCGATGCAGAATTATTGCGGTGGCGTGAAGAATGATGATCTTCTGATCCAGGGAATCGATCTGCTGAAGTCTTACAGAGAAGAGATCGTTCCGCAGCTGTACTGTAACAACCCGCATGAACTGATGCGTACCCATGAGGTGCTAGACATTCTGGATGTTTCCGAGATGATCCTTCAGGCCTGTCTAATGCGAAAATCCAGTTCCAAACAGCTGTGTTTCTATCGAAGCGATTATCCGCAGATGGATCCGAAAGAAGACCACTGCTTCATCACGATCCGCCAGGAAAATGGCGTTCCGGTACGGGGAACCGTTCCGGGGGATTATTTCGGTGATCTGAAAACAGAGTATGAGAAGAGAAACCAGGATTATATCGGAGGTGAGGCAAGATGAGTAAGATGAAAGTTGAAGTGATTCCGTGCAGTGCCACACCACTGATCTACGATGAAGAAAAATGTATCGGCTGCAACGCCTGTGCAGAAATCTGCCAGTGCGATATTATTCTGCCAAATCCGGAAAAAGGGAAACCTCCGATCGTGATGTTTCCGGGAGAATGTTATTACTGTGGAGCCTGCGTGATGGTATGTCCGAAAAAAGGCGCACTCCGTCTGCAGCATCCGGTGATGAACCGTGCAAAATTCGTCTCGGTAAAGCCGGAACCAGAAAATTAGAATGGGATTGAAAAGGTTCTTTGTAAAATGAGCCATGCAGATCAATCGATGATCCGATGGATTGACGTTGCGTTTTGAAACAGAATTTTAAAAGAGAAAGATCAAAAGAACGGCCCGGAATGCTGGCAGGAATCCAACAGAGGATCAGATTCCGGGCAGAACCAGGAGGAAAAACGTGGAAACAAATACAAAAAAGAAGATCGGTCTTCTGGGCTGTATCGGAACGGGAATCGGTGCGATCATCGGTTCCGGAATTTTCGGTTCACTGCCCACAGTGATCAATGATATTGGAACCGGAATTGTACTGGCACTGCTGGCGACGATTGTATACACCTTAGCCAAGACGATTCCAAATGTTTATCTGTCGTCGGTAGCACCGGCATCCGGAAGCTTTTTTATCGCACCGACGAAGCTGATCCATCCGGCGGTTGGTGTATTTATGGCGGCACAGAATCTGTTACAGCCGGTATTGATCTCTGTGTTTGCGGTGTTGTTTGGCGATTATTTTGTGGCGCTGTTCCCGGCGCTGGAAGGATATAAAACGCTGATCAGTATTGTGATCCTGCTGATCTATACGGGAATCGCATGGCAGGGCAATCATACCTTTGCGTTTGTCAATAATATCATGGTAGTAGTACTGATGGTGGCTATGGGCTGTTATATTTTTGTCGGCATGCCAAGCATCGATACCTCCAGACTGACACTGGGTGAAATCTTCAATCCGGGAGTAAAACTGACCAGCTTTGCGGCAGCAGTCGGTGTGCTGGCATCTTCGCTGTCCGGTGGAAGCGCGGTTTCCCAGATCGCAGATGATGTAAAGAATCCGAACCGGAACATTCCGCTGGCATTGCTCCTGTCCCCAACGATTGTTGCATTTATCTATATCGGCATGGGTGTTGTTACCATCGGCTGCATGCCGGCAGGAGAACTGACCACACTTTCAGAGGTGGGAAAAACATTCCTTCCTTCCGGCCTTCTGACATTTTTCATCGTAGGAGGTCCGCTGTTTGGTGTCCTGACTTCGATGGTTCCGGTTATTATGTTAACCTGTGCCCAGATTCAGGCGGCGGCAGACAATGATCTGTTCCCTGCTTTTGTCGGAAAGAAGAATAAGAATGGAGTATCACCGGTGATTCTTTGCTTCGTTATGCTCTTTTCTATCTGCTGTGTAGCAACCGGATCCAGCTTTGGAGTGTTGATGACGGTATTTTCTTTCGTCAATGCACTGTCGGATATCGCTCTTTGTCTGGTACCGTTCTTCCTGAAAAAGAAATATCCGCATGCCTGCAATCATTCTACCTTCAAGATGGCTATCGGTCTGGTATATGCGCTGTCAGCCTTTGCGTTTGTAGTCGCAGCCTATCTGGCATATGCGATGATCAGTACACTGGGAATGACCGTATGGCTGATGATCCTTGGTGCAGTGGTACTGTTTGTGATCTATATTCTGATCCGTATCTCCTACCTGAAAAAACATGGACGGGATCTGATCGCAGAATTAAAACAGCCTTATGAACCATGGGAAATCCGGGAGCGTGAGTGTAAGGCGATGGATGAAGGAAAATAATATACTATTGATTATAGATGATATAAAAAGTGCGTAAGCCTGGTGAGAACAATCCGGGGCTTACGCACTTTTTATGTATTGCTTTTTGAGATGTATTGGGAAAGCAATGAAAAAAATATTCCAATATGGGACTATTAAAGGTATTTTGCAGGTGTTAAAAACTGCTTCAAATTTACATTCCAAAATGTACGTAAAATATTATAATGAAATACAGGCGAAAAGTAAATGAGAAAAATAAATGCAAAATTAAATTAATCCATTGAAACAGTTTTGAAAAGTGTTATAGTGGGATCAGAAGGAGGGATTGATATGACAGAGCTAAAATTAGAGTTTCTGTTAGAAGAACCGGAAATCCCGGCAGAGGTGGATCGTTTGTTACTAAGTTTTTTAAAGGCATCTGTAGAGAAATATTCTCCGGAACTTTTCGGAAAACTTTATACAAAAAAGCAATCCGTCATGAAAACATATTGCTGGTCATGCTATCTGCCGGGAGCACGATTCGCAGCAGACAAGATTTATCTGAAAGAAAGTCGGTTTATGGTAACATTTTCCGATGCGGACATGGGAGAATTATTTGAATTCTTTAATGCATTTCAGTTAATGCGGAATATAGAGTATCCCATGGGAGGAAACTCGATGAAACTGCGTGAAGTGAAAGCAAAAAAGATTCCGGAGATTAAAGAATCGGAGCTTATCATAAAAATGCAAAGTTCTTTACTGGCAAGAAAACATGATCCGGAAAATAATACGGATATCTATTATACCTGCGAGGATCCTGAGTTTTCGGATACATTAAAAGATAATCTGAAGTTCTTCTTGAACAAGATCGGATGGGATGAAGATGTGGATTGTTTTTCGATTGTTCCGGTGAAAGGAAAAAAGATTGTTGCGAAAGTATGGGGAAGACCAACAAATGCCAGCATTGGGATATACAAACTACAGGGAACGCCCCGGCTTTTAGATTTCCTGTACTCTGCAGGACTTGGAAGCCGCAGATCGGAAGGCCATGGGAAATGGGAAATCGTCTGGTAGAGAGAGGTGATATTTTATGGAAAAATATGCAATTACGCCAGGTGATTTTCTGAAAAACGCCGGAATCGTCGGGCTGAAATATATACTGGATTGCGCAAAGGCGCAGGAAGGTGTTGACTTTGGCATATCGGAAGACGGTCAGGAGATGTGGCTGAACTACGAATTTATTCAAAATGCGGACTGGACCAGTCTGTATTTCCGGGCATGTGTGCAAAATTTTGGAAGGTTTACTGTTTACCAGGGCGTAATGGAGAAAATCAAGTGCTGTATCGGGAAAATTCAGAATGAAAAATGGAATCCGGGAAAGACCGAAAAGGATGATCTGAAATTTATCAATGACAAACTGCTCTCGAACAGTTACCAGGCCGGCTTTGAAAATATCAAAGATCAGATCGAACATCCGGAAGTTTATATAACACTGAAAAAAGAAAAACTGACGGATAAAATGACAGCGGAAGAATTACTGGAAAGGCTTTCGAAGTTACAGGTGTTTCTGGAGCAGGAGAAATGCAAAGAGACGTTTATTATGAAAAGTGTAGTCTACAACTATATCAATCGTTTCTGGGATGGAAAAAGTTTTCTGCTTCGCTCGAATGCAAAAAAAGATATGAGGGAACAGTTTGAAAAAGATTTTTCAGAACCATTCCGAAAATACTTTATGACAGATCATACAAAAGCAAAGGATCTGTGTATTGACTGTGGAGAACCTGTAACCACAAAAGAGAAAGTGTCCATCGCATTTATGAAGGAAGTCGGGGACGATTTTACAAGAAAACGGTCTGCGTTCTGGAATTGTAATGTGGATGCGTTCCTGTGCCCGGTCTGTACGTTTCTGTATGCAGCAAGTCCGCTTGGGTTCCGACTGTTTGCCAATAAATTTGTGTTTGTCAATAATAACAGTGATATGTTCACTCTGCTGGCAGCAAATTCCAAAAACAGGAAAAGCAGTATGGAAGGAGAAAAAGAAGAGAATCAGAGATATTCCCAGTGGTTTGCGGAAACTCTGAATATCATATTGAATGAGAAAAGACAGGAACTTTCCAATATTCAGGTGATCCTGCGTGGAACCGGGGATAAGGACAGATATAAACTTTCTATTATCAACAAGGATATACTGAATATCCTGAAAAGGGAAGATGTAGAAAAAGCATTGAAAAATCTTGGTCAGTATCCGTTCACAAAGATCAGAAATGATTTTGTAAATGTGCATGAACAGGCTGTTATGAACCTGTTGGATCATCAGAATCAGTATATTTTGTTAGATTCCCTGCTGAGAGAAGCCATTGCAGGGAATGCTGCATCAAACTTTCATATACATTGGGTATATGAGATTCAGAAGGGAACAGAGATCAGTTACAAAAAAGAAGAAGAGAAGGAGGCTCTTATGTATTGCATCAGTATGAAAAAGAGCGGTTCGGAATTACGAAAAGCGATCATGACCGCAAAAAAAGACACGACCGGAGATAGTCTGCGTGGTATCGAGTATCAGCTGCTTAATGCGCTGTCGGTAAAAAATACAGAGAAATTTATGGATATCGTTGCAAGACTGTACAGTTCCTATGGATCGGAAAAACTCCTGATACCGAATGGGATGATTCGGATGTTACAGGACAAAGAAAAATTTTCGGAGTATGGATACGCATTTGTTTTAGGACTGATTGGATGTTATGAAGGAAAGAAAGAGGTAGAACAATGAGAAGAGAAGGATTGACAGTAACTATGGTTTTTCTTGCGGAAAGTGCCAATTACGGAGAGGGAATCGGAAATATTTCTACATTAAAGAAAATGTCAAGAGGAAACCACGAGCAGTATTCGTATATTTCCAGGCAGGCGATGCGTTATAACATTGTCCGGCAGGCAAACTGGGATCAGACTCCGGTGGACGGAAAAAGCGGTGTGGTTCAGTTTGCACCGTCTGCAACGATTGCGGAATATCCGGAAATCGATCTGTTCGGCTATATGAAGACAGCGGCAAAGGATGGCGATCAGAAAGGCGGAGCGTCTACAAGAAGCGCTGTAGTGAGACTGAGTAATGCTATTGCACTGGAGCCGTTTTTGGGTAATCTGGAGTTCTTAACTAACATGGGACTGGCAGCAAGAGGAAAGCTGGAGAATGGAATTGCACAGAGCGAAATTCAGCGATCATTTTATACTTATACCATAACGGTCGATCTGGACCGGGTAGGGATTGACGGAGAAGTGCAGATCACAGGAGAAGAAAAAGCAGATCGTGTGAAAACACTTCTGGATACCGTGCAGTATTTGTATCGGGATATCAAAGGTAGAAGGGAAAATCTGAGCCCATTGTTTGCGATCGGGGGAAGATATGAACGGAGAAATCCATTTTTTGAAAACAGGATCCGGATAGAAAATGATCAGATCAATGTAGAAACTCTGGCGGAACTGTTAGAGGACGACGCGATCCGCACCCACACATTTACCGGTGTCGTAACAGGAACTTTTGACAATGAAAATGAGATCCGGGGAAAATTATCCGGAGAATCCGTAGGTGCGACATTCAGACATTTAAAAGAGGAAGTGGAACAGTATTATGGAGAAAGCAATTAGAGTTCAGTGTTTTCAGAACCTGGTAAATTATCGAAAACCGAGCAGCTTTATCATAAAAGAGACATTCCCGCTTCCTCCGTATTCTACGGTGCTTGGAATGATCCATGCGGCCTGCGGATACCAGGAATTTCATCCGATGAAACTGTGTATTCAGGGAACAAACAGCGGAATGGTGTCGGAACTGTATACCAGATATTCCTTTTCTTCTGGTACGAAGTATGAAGAGGGAAGACATCAGCTGTGTGTGGATGGAAAATATGGTGTGTTTAAGGGGATCGCGAATGTAGAACTGGTCTGTGATAATCACATGGTGATTCATATTATTCCGGCAGAGGAAGATTTTGCACATGTATATCAATCCCTTCTATATCCGGGCAGGTATTTATCCCTGGGAAGATATGAGGATCTCCTGGATATCGAACGGGTTGACATTGTGAAAATTCATCAGGAAGAGGAAGTAGATCTCAAGCGGGATATGTACATACCGGTAGCGATGGCAGAGACACTGGGGATTGAGAACAGTCGTATGACGGTGTACCATCTGACAAAGGAATATGAGATTACCAAACAGGGTCTGCGGCGGTGGAAAAAGGAAAATGGAAGAGTCAATGCTTTTTATTATCCTGCAGGAAATACACTGGGGCAGGGTGCCTACGTGGACGATTTCGAGGAAGATGCAGCGTTAGTGTTCTGTTAAAGAAGGTCAGAAAGGCGTGGGAATGAAATACTATGCAAAATCGAAGAAAAAGGGATTATCCGATAAAGAGCGGGGGAAACAGATAAAAGAACCGGAAGAAGAACAAAAAACACTGAACAGCCATCAGGAAGATATTGTGCGGTGTGCTGAAGCGTTTTTTGAAGAATATGGCCGGTATTTTTCTGAAAAAGAGAAACGGCTGGTCATAGAAGCCTGCCGCATTCATGATTGGGGGAAGGCGAATCTGGTCTTTCAGGTAATGATAAATCCGGAACTTGCCGGAGAACGGAAGTTAAATGTGAAATCTATCAGTCAGATCCCTCATGGACATCTTAGCGCAGTTACTCTGTCACAAAACGAATTCTTTGCAATGGACGATAGTTTTACGAAAGATGATTTTGGGGCTTTTGTCACGGCAGTCTATCATCACCATACGAGAAAAGACCAGGAAGACAGTTCGGAGCTTCGTACATATGGAAAGAAATATTATCTGGAAGAGATCAGTGATTATCTTGGACAGACCAGAACAAAACTGTACTGCAGCAACTTGAACCAGCTTCTGTTTCACAATAACGGATATAGTGGGAAGTTCCTATGTGATCCTGCAGTCTGGAATGAATATCTTCTCGTAAAAGGATTGCTGAATAAGTTTGATTATACGGTTAGTGCCGGATATGAGAATGCGGAACTGGCATGTGATATCAGGGAAAAAAGGCTGAAAAAAGAAGTGGAGAGTTTTCTGGAAGGAAAAGATTTACGGCCTGCTCAACAGTTCATGAAAGAGCATATGGATGATAGCCTTGTTGTTATTGCGCCCACCGGATCCGGAAAAACAGAAGCCGCTTTGTTATGGCTTGACGGGGAGAAAGGATTTTACACGCTGCCTTTGAAAGTTTCTTCCAATGCAATTTATTCCAGAATAAAAAACGGATATGGTTATGAACATGCGGCGATTTTGCATTCGGACAGCATGGCGATGTATCTGAAAGAAAATCCGGGATCTGCCTGGGAAAAACAGGAACAGGCAAAGTTGTTAGCGAATCCTGTTACTGTGTGTACGATCGACCAGTTGTTTACGTTTGTTTACAGGGCGCTGGGGACAGAGATCTTTGCAGCAACTTTGAAGTATTCCAAGCTGATCATAGATGAAATACAGTCTTATGATCCAAGAAGTATTGCTACGATCTTATACGGTCTGAAAACCATCCAGCAAATGGGCGGCAGATATGCGATTATTACGGCAACTTTTCCACCTGTACTGAAAGATTTTATGGAGCAATACGGATTGGCAGATCATTGTTTGTTTGCAGACTTTACAGAAGATCCGGATATTCTCATTCGTCATAAGGTAAGCATCCAGTATTCGGAAATGTATCTGGAAGAGATTGCAAAGCAGGGGAAAACCAAAAAAGTACTGGTGATTTGTAATACCGTTTCCAGGGCGCAGGAGGTTTATGAAAAACTGAGGGAAAGGAACGATTCTGTGTGGCTGTTACATTCCCGTTTTATTCGCAGAGACCGTAATTTACTGGAACAAAAGATTATGGAGTTTTCAGAATCGGATGAAGCGGGGATCTGGGTCACCACGCAGATCGTTGAAGCCAGTCTGGATATCGATTTTGATATTCTGCACACGGAAATGTGTACAGCAGACAGCTTGTTGCAGCGTATGGGAAGATGTAACCGGAAGGGAAGAAGGATTCCTGAACTTTCCAATATTTTTGTATATGATAACAAAAATGGAAGCGGAAGTATTTACGAGGAGAACTTGTATCAGCGATCGCTGGAAAAACTGAAAAAGTATGAAGATATCCTTTTTTCAGAAAAACAGAAGACGAAATATATGAATGAAGTGTATCGGACAGAAGCGATACGGAATACAGAATATTACAGGAAAATTCAAGACTGTATGGAGAAATTCTCGGAGATCCATCCGGCGGAATATACTCTATCGGAAGCGAAGGTGCGCGATATCAAGAGCATTACGGTCATTCCGGATACCATCTATGAAGAAAATCAAGAACTGTTTGAAGAAGTAGAAGACAGATATCTATCAAAAGAGAGAAAGCAGGAGATTCGGACAAAGTTGCAGGATTTAACCATGGGAATCAATCTGAGGACCTGTTTTGGACATCCGGATGGAATAGATAAGGCAGCAATTGGCTCGACAGACATCCATCGAACACAGTTTGTTTATGAGTTTGATTGTGAAACACTGCAAGGACGAGGTCTTTTGCTTGGAGAGAAGGCAGATAGTATCTTTTTATAGGAGGTACGACGTGAAAGAAAATATAACTGGTATGATGGTATATTATTACTTCGTCTGCGAACGAAAACTCTGGTACTTCTGTCATGAAATCACAATGGAGACGGAGAACGAAGATGTGTTACTCGGAAAACTGTTGGACGAGAGCAGTTACAAAAAGAATGACAAACACATTTCTATTGATCAGATAATCAACATTGATTTTATGAAAGAATTCGGAGAGCTGCATGAGGTGAAAAAGAGTAAGTCTGTAGAAGAAGCAGGGATTTGGCAGATGAAATATTATCTGTATTACCTGCAGCAGCGTGGTGTGATCGGAATGAAAGGAAAAATCGATTATCCATTATTAAAAAAGACAATGAGTGTGGAGCTTACAGATGAAGACTGCGGGGAAATAGAAAAAATCATCTGTGAAATTACACAGATAAAAAAGAGGAATATACCACCGGATGATTGTAATAAGAAAATATGCAAGAAATGTGCGTATTATGATTTGTGCTTTATATAATACGAGGTGAGTGATATGAAACAAAGTTTTTATGTTTATAATAACGGGGACTTAAAACGAAAAGATAACACACTTCAGTTTACGAATCACGATGGAGAAAAGAGAGATATACCGGTTGAACGGATTTCTGATATTTATGTGATGTCGGAAATGTCTTTCAATACAGCTTTTATCAATTATATTTCACAATATGGGATTCCGATGCATTTTTTCAATTACTATAATTTTTATACGGGAAGTTATTATCCGAGGGAAACGTTGCTGGCAGGGAGATTGCTGGTAAGACAGGTTGAACATTACACGGATTATGAGAAAAGGATTGTGTTGGCGAGGAAATTTATCGAGGCTGCGGCGGATAATATTTATCGTAATCTCAGATATTATAATGGAAGAGGGAAAGATGTTTCTGTTTATATGAAAGAAGTGGATTCGTTTCGAAAACAGATTGGCAGTACGACTACAATCGAATCGTTGATGGGTGTGGAAGGTAATATCCGAAAACAATATTATGCTGCGTGGAATATTATCATTAATCAGGAAATATCGTTTGAAAAGCGTGTGATGCATCCCCCGGATAATATGATCAATTCATTGATCTCTTTCGTAAATACGCTGATCTATACCAAGGTGCTGGGAGAACTCTACCGTACTCAGCTAAATCCCACCATTAGTTACCTGCATGAACCGGGGGAGAGAAGATTTTCTTTAAGTCTTGATCTTGCAGAAGTGTTTAAGCCACTGATTGGTGACCGGCTGATTTTTTCCCTGTTGAATCGGAATCAGATCACGGAAAACAGTTTTACGAAAGAACTGAATTTTCTTCATCTGAAAAAAGATGCCTCCAAACTTATCGTGTCGGAACTGGAAAGTCGGCTCAAGAAAACGGTGATGCATAAAGAACTGGGAAGACAGGTCTCCTATCAGTACCTGATTCGTCTGGAAGCGTATAAATTAATTAAGCATCTGATTGGCGAAAAAGAGTATGAGGGATTTCGAATATGGTGGTGAAGTATGTATATCGTATTAGTATATGATGTAAGTCAGGAAGATCATGGAACTAAGCGATGGTCAAAAATATTCAAGACATGTAAAAGATATTTAACACACATCCAGAGCTCTGTATTTGAAGGGGAGATAAGCAGAGCGCAGCTGGCAAGCCTGCAGCAGGAATTGAAACAGTATATCGATCCGGAGTTGGATTCTGTTATTCTCTTCAAATCACGTCAGGAAAAATGGATGGACAAGGAATTCTGGGGCAGAAAAGATGACCTGACCAGTTTCATCTTGTGATTGTCGACCTGAGATAGAGATAAAATTACGAGAGGTCGACAAACGTGAAAAACATAAGCAAAATAGTGCTTCCGGTGAACCGTGTTATATCGAAATAAATAAAAAGATAAAAAAATATCATGGTCGACAAAATATGGTATAATATGGAAGAATTAATCGGTGGTTCAGAGGAGCGGGTATTAATAGAAACATAGTGGAATGTAAAGTAAGACGCTCTCAGTTTCTTCACGGATGATCCTAGTATTAATAGAAACATAGTGGAATGTAAAGGAAGTTCTATTTCTTTCAGTTCCCGCAGCATAATCCGTATTAATAGAAACATAGTGGAATGTAAAGATAGACAAAAAGTGGATATTCCAGACCGTAAGCCGTATTAATAGAAACATAGTGGAATGTAAAGACAGTCCTTATATATCTTTAACAGCCCGGCATTCAAGTATTAATAGAAACATAGTGGAATGTAAAGGCAGGATATTTCCCTTACATTCATCCTGTAAAATTCGTATTAATAGAAACATAGTGGAATGTAAAGTATCTTCAAACGCTCTGGCCATGCTCTCCGCAACTCGTATTAATAGAAACATAGTGGAATGTAAAGATTATCTACGGTGGTATCAGAAACCGTTCGACAAAAAGTATTAATAGAAACATAGTGGAATGTAAAGATTGTTGTTATGACAGATCCGATGCACATTTGCGAGTATTAATAGAAACATAGTGGAATGTAAAGGAAACGAAACTATTGGGGATGTGTGATCGCCCCAGTCGTATTAATAGAAACATAGTGGAATGTAAAGACTTTTCGGAAAATGACGGCGTTCGTGTGTTCTCCGTATTAATAGAAACATAGTGGAATGTAAAGGAGATGCTGTCAGGTCGGGATCTCTATCCGGGATCTGTATTAATAGAAACATAGTGGAATGTAAAGAAAAGCATGGTTAAAATTATTAAATAAAACGGCACAAGTATTAATAGAAACATAGTGGAATGTAAAGGAAAGAGCGTGTCAACCGTAGCGCATGAAGTAATTGGTTTTAATAGAAACATAGTGGAATGTAAAGCGCATAACAGCCGTGTAATACTGCATAACCTCCGTGAGTATTAATAGAAACATAGTGGAATGTAAAGTACAAAAAGAGAAACAGCATTTGTGGCAGTAAATGAGTATTAATAGAAACATAGTGGAATGTAAAGCTTCCTAACGCAGCAATTCCAATAATCGCACTCATGTATTAATAGAAACATAATGGAAAGAATCCAGCCATCGCTTCAGAATCATTTCTTTTGTATATAAAAAATACAGTTAAGCTACGAAAGAAGGATTGTGATATAATGAGTGGCAGGGATGAACCAGAATGAAAAAGGAGTATTACACGAATGAAATCAAGAACAGATGCTGTCTATGATGCGTTAAAAGAAAAAGGCTACCCGGATGATTTTTGCCGGGAGATTGCATATAAACATATGAACACAGACTATACCGCAACGCGGATGTTAGGATATCTTTATCGCATCTCGAATCCACGGCCGGAGGATGTGGTGGATGAGATGCTGGCTATCTTAAGTGACCGGAATGCCATTATTCAGAAAAAAGAACTGGAACATGCACAGGCAACAATCAACCGGATCTACAGAGAAGGGTTGTGACAGTCAGAATATGGACAAAAGAAGAACAGCAGTAAACATAGGATGCATCTGCCTCATTTTCTTGTTTATCTTTGGATTTTACAAATGTATCCAGTGGGATAATACGAGCAGAAGAGAACAGGAAGAAGCAAAAGAACAGAAGGAACTGGATGAAAAAGCAGCAGATGAGAAAGCATATGAGCAGGCAAAGGAATATATGGAAAATTACCGGATCAGCCTGCAAAAAAAGATGCGGGCCGCCGGAATCGAGGATCTCAGAGTATGTTATGAACAATGCAATCAGAGAACGTACTCCGATACTTATAATTTCTTGGATGATGATTCCGACTATCAGTATTTTTATTATGAACTGAGTTATTACTGTGACTCCATAGATTCTATATTCGAAGAGGCTACAAAGGATGGAAATTATGATCCTTTTGTGGAACTGCTGAAAGAGGAGTGCAAAGTAAAAGATCAGCGACCGGTGGAAAGAGATGGCTTCTATAAAATATTTGTCGGAGACAGAAAATATGCTGTAAAGATCAATGAAAGAGACCCGGAGGGCGAACTGACAATCTCCAGGGAATACGGAGTGTATTACAGGATCGAGCGGGGAGAAGACGGGTATGAACTTTATACGAACCGGGGAAAAATCTATCCGGAGGAAGAGAAAAATGGATCCGCAAGCGGTGCCGATTCGGACGGTAGTGGTAATTCCGGAAGTGCTTCCGGACATGCCGGAGGATCCGGTTCGGGCAGCTTCTACGGAGATGCCAGAGGATCCGGTTCCGACAGTTTCTCGGGACATTCCGGTGGCTCAGGTTCCCTGAAAAAAACAGATCCCTACGATGTGGATGATTACGATGATCCCGATGATTTTGCGGAAGAGTGGGCAGAAGAGTTTGGAGACGATGATTATGATGACGGATATGACGATGCCTATGATTACTGGGAAGAAGAGTATGATGTTTAACTAGAGCGTGTCTGAAAAAGAAAAGAAATTTTCACAATGCAGTTTTGCAGACAATCTTGTGTTTGGGCAAGAGAGGAAAGGTGGAATTAAAGGATGGAGAAGCAGAAAATATTTGAACAGATCAGGGGAGGGCTAATTGTCTCCTGTCAGGCTTTGGAGCATGAGCCATTGTATACAAAAGAAGGAGGCATCATGCCACTGATGGCGAAGGCAGCAGCGCAGTCGGGAGCAGTCGGAATCCGTGCCAATACTGTACGGGATATTACACAAATTAAAGAAGTAGTAGATCTTCCGGTGATCGGAATTATTAAAAAAGACTATGAAGGAACATCAATGTATATTACGGTGACGATGAAAGAGGTGGATGCCTTAGTCGCATGTGGTGTGGAGATTGTAGCAGTGCAGGGAACCGGTTCCAGACGCCCTGACGGAAGCAGTGCACCGGAATTCATCCGCGCGATCAAAGAAAAGTACCCGCAGCAGCTGGTGATGGCAGACTGCGCAACGATAGAAGAAGGAATCACATGTGCACAGGCAGGAGCCGATTTTGTGGGGACTACGATGCGTGGCTATACACCGGAGACAAAGGGATGTGATGATATTGATTATGCGTTTATCCATGAACTTTCTGAGAAATGTCCGGCAAAGATCATCGCAGAGGGACATATTCATTATCCGGAACAGGCAAAAAAAGCTCTGGAAGCGGGAGCATTCGCCCTGGTAGTCGGAGGGGCAATCACAAGACCTGCGGAGATCACATCAAGATTTGTTTCGGCGATCCGAAAATAAGAGAGCAAATGGAACGTGGGTATAAAAAATAGTGCCAGTTGGTTTACATAAAGCCAACTGGCACTGCTTTTTTATGCTTGCAGTTACACGGCAAAAGCTGTGTTTATATGGATTACCGTTCACCGGCTGTGTCCAGACCCATCACCCATTTTCCGTTGGTAAAATCCGGAATATCAACGACAGCACCGCCTCTGGCTACAGACATCTCGGACAGGGCTGTGATCGCCATCCAGGAAGCTGCATCGTAGACATCTACCGGCATCGGGCTGTCTTCGCGCAGGCACTGGAAGAACTGTTCGAATTCCAGCCAGTCCATGCCGCCGTGGCTGCCCTGGACGCCTTCTGCGAGGAATTTTTTCCAGATCGGATGATCGTAGGTTTCGGCGTAGGTATCAGCGTTTCCGCTGCACTCTTTTCTCCAGTCAAAATCGTGATCGCGGTCTTCTTTGCGGTCGATGAAGACAGAATCGGTGGCTTCTTCGTACATGCCTTTGGTTCCACGGACAGTGAAGTTACGGCTGTAGTATCTCGGCAGGGTGGTGTCGAGGGTCAGCTGGATGGTTTCTCCGTTGGCACAGCGGATCATTGTGGTGATGATATCACCCTGGGCAAAATGTGCCTGTTTCAGTTTCTCGTCATCGCTCTTATTCTGCAGGATGAACTCGTGGAGTCCTGCAGATTTGGAAGCGAAGGAAGACAGGGTCAGCATCCGGTTTCCGTGGTTGATGTTCAGGATCTTGGCGATCGGTCCCAGATCGTGAGTTGGATAGTTTTCACAGTTTCTGGACAGATAGTTTCTCAGACGGTAATGTCTGTTTTCTTTTCCGAAAGCGATTTCGTCTCTCAGATCATGCTGATATCCACCGGCGCAGTGAACGACCTCACCGAGAACACCCTGATCTACCATATTTAACACCATCAGTTCGCGGCGGCCGAAGCAGCAGTTTTCCAGGAACATAAACGGTGTTTTGGTTTTCTCATAAGCGTCTACCAGTTCGTAGCAGTCTTCCAGAGAATAAGCACCGCCGACTTCCATGGCTACGGCTTTGCCGGCATACATGGCTGCCAGAGCGATCTCCACATGAGATTCCCAGGCGGTTGCGATGATGATGGTATTTACCTCTTCATTTGCGATAATGTCTTTGTAATCGGTAGATACAAAAGGCGTCGGCTGACCGGCAGCTTCCACGATTTTTGCACCTTCCTGTGCACGGTCTTCGTAACTGTCGCAGACAGCAGCAACCTGTTCTTTCTGAGCCAGAACGATATTTTCCAGCAGATCTTTCCCACGGCATCCAAGACCGATATATCCGATTTTAATGTTTTCCATCAGAGTTTCTCCTTTATGTGCTTTTTTTAAATATTCTGAGATTTATTATACACGGATGCCGGAAATTGACAAGGAAAATAGAATCTAAATCCTGTGAAAAATCGCTTGTGTATTGTGCAGAAAATTTCTATAATAAAAGAAGAATTGTCCGGAAAACAGCGGATATTTTGAGGGGTATGCAAGAACAAACATAATGTAAAGGAGATAATGAATTATGAAATTTACCAATGGTTACTGGATGCTTCGTGATGAGATGCGGGCAGCTTATGCAGTTGAGTATGGAAGCCACCGGGTATACGGACAGGAACTGACGATGTATCTGCCGTGTTCCCATATCGTAGACCGGGGAAGCTGCCTGAATATTCCGCTTCTGACGGTGACACTGTCGAGTCCGATGGACGGTGTGATCAAGGTGTCCGCGGTGCATCATGACGGAGCCGTATATAACGGACCGTTTGCAAAAATTTATACCGGGGATGCCCATGTGCAGATCGAGGAGAGTGAAGACCAGCTGATCTATCAGACCGGTTCTCTGAAAGCGGTGATCGATAAAGCACCAAACGGGTATAAGATGGCATTTTACGAGGGCGATACCTTCCTCACGGAGTCGAGTTTCCGGAATCTCTCCTATATGCAGAACACAAAAACCGGGAAAAATTACATGCTGGAGCAGATGTTCCTGGATGTGGATGAATGCGTCTACGGACTTGGCGAGCGTTTCACACCATTTGTAAAAAATGGACAGATGGTGGAGATGTGGAACGAGGACGGCGGAACTGCCAGTGAGATCGCCTATAAAAATATCCCGTTCTATGTGACGAACAAAGGGTACGGTATTCTGGTAGACAACGAGGGGGATGTCGCTTACGAGATTGCCAGCGAAAAAGTAGAACGGATCCAGTTCTCGGTAGAAGGAGAGCGGCTGGATTACTATGTGATCAGCGGAAAAACTCCAATGGGAACCGTAGAAAAATACACGGATCTGACCGGAAAACCGGCGCTCCCTCCGGCATGGTCGTTCGGACTGTGGCTGACGACTTCTTTTACTACGAACTACGATGAGGCAACGACTTCCAGCTTTATCCAGGGAATGGCAGACCGGGAAATTCCGCTGCATGTCTTCCATTTTGACTGCTATTGGATGGATGCCTATGAGTGGTGTAACTTCGAGTGGGATCCTGCGACATTTCCGGATCCGAAGGGGATGTTGAAACGGTATCACGACCGCGGACTTCACATCTGTGTATGGATCAACCCGTACATCGGACAGAAATCCTGTCTGTTCAAAGAGGGAAAGGATCATGGTTATCTGGTTAAGAAAACAGACGGAAGCGTATGGCAGACGGATCTGTGGCAGCCTGGTATGGCACTGGTTGATTTTACAAATCCGGATGCTGTGGCATGGTATCAGGGAAAGTTAAAGACGCTGCTGGATATGGGCGTGGATTGCTTTAAAACTGATTTTGGTGAGAGAATCCCGGTGAAAGATATCGCGTATTTTGACCATTCCGATCCGGTTAAAATGCATAACTATTATACCTATCTGTACAATCAGGCAGTTTTTGAACTGCTGGAGCGTGAGCGAGGAACCGGAGAAGCCGTATTGTTCGCGCGTTCTGCGACCGTCGGCGGACAGCAGTTCCCAGCACACTGGGGCGGCGATTGTTCCGCAAGCTATGTCTCCATGGCAGAGACGCTTCGCGGAGGACTTTCCCTGTCTCTGGGCGGATTTGGTTTCTGGAGTCATGATATCAGTGGTTTCGAGAGCACCGCACCGGCGGATATCTACAAACGGTGGTGTCAGTTCGGCTTGCTGAGTTCCCACAGCCGTCTGCACGGTTCTTCTTCCTACCGCGTGCCGTGGCTGTTTGATGAGGAAGCCTGCGATATTCTGCGGGAATTTGTCAATCTGAAATGCCGTCTTATGCCGTATCTGTACGGACAGGCAGTGCGCTCCCACAAAGAAGGCCGTCCGGTGCTGCGTCCGATGTTCCTGGATTTCCCGGAGGATCGCGCGTGTGATACGTTGGATCGCCAGTATATGTTCGGTGATTCCCTGCTGGTGGCTCCGATCTTTAAGGAGAGCGGCGAGGTACAGTATTATCTGCCGGAGGGAACCTGGTATAACCTGATCACAGGAGCAGAAGTGACCGGAGGAAAATGGCAGAAAGAGACGCATGATTATCACAGTCTGCCACTGATGATCCGTCCAAATACAGTGCTTGCTTTGGGCAATAATGACCAGAAACCGGATTATGATTATGCGGATGGTGTTAGCCTTCTGGTATCCGCGTTTGATGAGGGAGCCGAAGCGAAAACTGAGATACCGGATCTGAAAGGAGAGACGGTGATGACGGTGACTGCGAAACGTGTGGGAGATGAGATTCACCTGCATGTGGAAGGCGGAAACGGAAATTATACGGTGAAGAGTCTTTCGGGTTGTAAGGTAGTTGTGGAAGCGTAAGAATCTGCGGGGACAGAGAAGAAATACCGAAGCATATCCGTAGAAATGTCAGAAAAGCCATAATGCGAAAATAAAATTGTAAAATTATATCACCACAAAGAAAAAGCATGCATACAGAAGCGAAAAATCCTGTATGCATGCTTTTTTGATGCATTGCATATTAAAAATTGATCTGGTGAATCAATTTGCTTACATAAGATGCGTAGAACACTGCTGGATATATCTGGATTCTGTGTTAGTCGTGGGAGATTGCAGTTGAAAAGTCCTGTGTGCGGATCAGTTGCCGGCAGCCGTACCGCGCTCCGCCCAGCGAAACCACTTTTGTGGAAATTCAAAGACAAACAGGATGCCAAGCACGATTGCCACCGCGATCTTCAAAGTCTGGAATCCACGGTCGGAAGCTTTGGCCAGCTGATCCGTCACGACATAATAGGCAGTCCAGTAGATCCCTGCTCCCGGAACCAGCGGGAAGATGCCTGCAACGAGAAAGATCGTCACCGGACAGTGGCGCCGGACCGCACTGAGCCTGGAGAGAAAAACGACAAGAACCGTGGCAAAAAAGGTGGAACCGAAGAGCCCGCAGCCAGCCAGCAGTAACTTGTAGCAGATCCAGCCACAGCCACCGGCCAGACCACAGTTTACATAATATTCCTTTGGTACCTGAAAGAGCAGGGCGAAAGCGATCGTACCGACAAAAGCGGTAAGAAATTCGAAAATCAGATGTACGGACATAAAGATAACCTCCTGAGAGATAGATAAATATATTTGATTTACGCAAGCAATAAGTAAGCTTCGCAAAGCGTATGTTATCTCGTTTTATAAAATCCGCCGGGACGAAAGAAACCCATGCATTCATAGAACCCCATGAATCACGGCAGAATCGCACCGCCCACAAAATGGTGATACCCGATCATTACAAGACCGACGCCCATTGCGATACTGAACGTGACAAGCAGTGCGTCCAGCATGCGGACCGCACCGGCAATATAGTCCTGGTCGGCGATATCGCGGATGCCATTCGTAAATGCCACACCGGGAACCAGTGGGATGATGGAACCGATGATAATCTCACTCAGATGATGTCCAAGTCCTAACTGATAGATCAGGACGGCGATGAAAGTCACAAACATGCCACCGGATATATTCGTTGCGATTTTGGAAAGCTGTCCTTTCACCACGCACAGCAGATAGACATACAGCAGCAGTCCGGCGATAAAAGCCACGATACAGTCTACCGGATCGCCGCCGAAGAGATAACAGAAGCATCCGCTGCCCACGCCGGAAGCAAGGATCTGGCAGAGATTCCGTTTGGCGGGCATCTGCTGGATATCCTGAAGCTTCTGATAGGCTTCCTCCGGTGTATAGAATCCGTGTTCAATCTCACGGGAGAGCTGGTTGACCGCAGTGACACGGTCAAGCCGGGTAGCACTCAACGGGATGTGGCGTACCCAGGCAAAGTTTTGATCCGAGTTGCTGTCAGCCGTGAGAAAGAAACCACTGCTTAAGACAAACGGATCACACGAGTCGATGCCGTAGGCATGGGCGATCCGGTTGATGGTTTCCTCTACACGGAAAATCTCCGCTCCGCTCGCCAGCAGGATATCCCCGGCAAGTGCCGCTACATTTAACGCCATACGGTTATGTTCTTTTTCTACAGTTTCCAAAATAAAATCCCCCATTGTACACAAAAGATGCGGATACAGAAATAGAAAGATTTCGGGATGTATTCGCGTATGGTATGACTCTAACACATTTTCGAAAGAAAACAAAGAAAAACCGATACATTTTCAGCAGAAAATCAGGAGACATTTCACCATGTGGATGAGGAAAAGCAGCAGGAATCGACGGAAACGGTGGGATTTTTTGCTTGTTTTGAAATAGGTCTTGACGGGGGGAAGGAATATCTGTAATATATTCAAGAAGTACGCCCATCTGGTTGAAAAAGTTGGTGGGTGAGAAATGGAAAATAGAAAAGAAGTAACCGGCGGATCGTGGGTCGACTGTGTGATGGCGGTTATGAAAAAGAGGATAAGTATATGAAGAAAGATTGGGAAAACGTGACACTGATGCCGGAGTTTGACGAGCAGGGTGTTGCCTGCTATCGGCTGGATGGCGGAGATTATCTGAATGAGTATTATGTGGTTTCGGAGGCGGAGACGAGAAAGCTTCTGAACACACCGGAGATTGTCGGGTATGAGGTTTATAACTGCCTGATTCCGTCGACTTCTCAGATGTTATATTATCTGAAAGAACAGAAGAAAGTGACAACAGCGAATATCTTATCGATTCTTCGCGGTGCGCTGAATTATCCGCTGGAGGAGAGCTGCTACCGGGAGCACATTCGTGTGCATGATATCAGTTTCTTATCCAGTGAGCGTGTATTTCAGGAGGAAGAGATTGCGGGACTGGAGATCAAATACAGTAAGCTGACGATGGTACCGGACAGCACGTTGATGATCGGAGATATCATTGCGAGTGGAGAGACGTTGATCCACTGTCTGCGTTATGTGACCGATTTTTACCGGAATCACGGAGCAAAACTTCGGAATATTATCATCTTTACGATTGGTGGAACGAAGGGCATCGAGATCCTGGAGGATCTGACCCGGGATATTCGGGAGTTCTGGCCGGAATTTGAAGGATTTATCACGGTATATTATGAAGGAATCTTCGGTATGTATGAAGATAAGGGTGTATCCGGTATCAATCTTCCGAATGTGGACTTTTACTGGAAGGGTGGTATCGTGGCTCCGGAATTCCGTCGGGAGACACTTTCCATGTGCAGTCCTCTGTTTGAAAAATGTATTATCTATGATGGCGGGGCGAGACGTTACGAGATCCATGAGCATGTAGAAGAAGTGCTGGAGTTCTGGAACGGAATCAAAGAACGTGCCGGTCAGATTGATTTTGGAACTTTACTGGAAGAAAAACTCGGTTATGAACTTCCGATCAGTTACGAAGACTGGATCCATGCAAACCATTATGAAAAGATCCGTCCGGCAGATACAAAATGGCTGTATCGCCAGGAACAGGGATATGTGGAGAGCATGAAGAACATTACATTAGAAGAACTGGCGCAGCAGCGGATCGATGAATTTACCAGTGCACTGCGTAAATATATTCTGTAATGGAATCAGCCGAAAGACAAATAAGGTTATGGAAACAAACTGAGACGGGAGAAAACAAATGAAAAAAGAGACAGAACAGAAAGTAGACATCGATTACGCGGATCGCGCCGTACCGGAGGAAGGAAAGAAGGGATTTGTGACCATGTTTATGATCATGCTGGGATTTACCTTCTTCTCCGCGAGTATGTGGGCAGGTCAGCAGCTGGCAGCAGGACTGGATTTCTGGGGATTCTTAAAATCTCTGTTGTTTGGTGGAGCGATCCTTGGTCTGTACACCGGACTTCTTGGTTATGTCGGAGCAAAGACAGGTATGAGCATGGATCTGTTGGCGCAGAAAGCCTTTGGAGAGAAAGGTTCCTATCTTTCCTCTGCAATGATCAGTTTTACACAGATCGGCTGGTTCGGTGTTGGTATCGCCATGTTTGCGATTCCGGTAGCAGGAGAATTATTCGGTGACAGTAAAACTGCCATGTGGGCGCTTGTTACCGGAGCCGGTGTGTGTATGACAGCTTCCGCTTACTTTGGTATAGATTCTCTGACGGTGATCAGCTATATTGCAGTGCCGCTGGTAGCAGTACTCGGTACAGTGGCTATGGTCATGGCGATCCGTCAGGGAAACGGAACGATCGTGGATCAGTTCGCCGTATCCAGTGGTTCTCTCACAGTCTTTGGCGGTGCCGGTCTGGTTGTGGGATCTTTCGTATCCGGTGGAACTGCAACCCCGAACTTTACCCGATTTGCCAAAGACGCGAAGACAGGAACGATCGCAACGGTCGTGGCATTCTTTATCGGAAACTCCCTGATGTTCTTCTTCGGAGCAATTGCCTATATTTTCGTAGGCGGAAATGATATCTTCGAGGTTATGATCCGTCTGAATCTGTTCTACATGGCAGTTCTGGTACTTGGTCTGAACATCTGGACAACCAACGACAATGCCCTGTATACTGCAGGTCTTGGTCTGGCAAATATCTTTCATCAGAAGAAAAAACCGATGGTTCTGGTATCCGGTATCATCGGAACTGTGCTTTCTGTATGGCTGTATTATAACTTCACAAAATGGCTGAACATCCTGAACTGTACGCTGCCGCCGGTAGGTATCATCCTGGTACTTTCATACTTTATGAATAAGAAAGAGTATGAAGATCCGGACGCGAAACCTGCAGTGGTCAACTGGTTCGCTGTAGGCGGTGTGATCCTGGGAGCTGTTGTGGCAAATGTTGTAAAATTGGGAATTGCTTCCATTAATGGTATGGTGGTAGCAGCTGTATGCTATCTGATTGGTCAGGGAATTACCAAAAATAAATAAAAAATATAGAGAAAAATACAAAAAACCGTTATGTTGTACGAAAAACCGTAGGCATAACGGTTTTTTTGGTATACAATAGAGCGTAGAGTTTGCGAGAAGATAATATGGAGGGTTGCATAATATGGAACAGGAAAAAATCAATCGATTGCAATGGATCCTTGATGATGCAGTGGCAAGGGGAGAGATCCCGGGCGCGATTCTGATGGTCAGAAGAGAAGGGAAGGAAACCGTGTATCTGGAAAGCGGTTATGCGGATATCGAGGCAAAAAAGCCGGTGGCGAGAGACAGTATTTATCGTCTTTATTCCATGTCCAAACCGATCACTGCAACTGCAGTGATGATTCTGGTGGAACGGGGAATGATTGATCTGGCAGATCCGGTATGTAGATATCTTCCTGGATTTTGTGGACAAATGGTGGCAGCAGCAGACGGCCATGTGGAAAAGCCATGGCGGGATGTCACGATCCAGGATCTGGTGAATATGACCTCCGGTCTGGTCTATGACGGCAATCATCTGACCGGAAAACAGACAGAAGCCTTATTTGCCGAGGTGATTCAGGGACTTGATGAGGGAGAAGGAAGAGCTTATGGTACGGTGGAGATTGCCAACCGTCTCGGACAGATCCCGCTTGCCTTTCAGCCGGCGCGCTCCTGGTGCTATGGAACTTCCGCTGATGTGGCAGGTGCCCTTGTGGAAGTGGTTTCCGGTATGCGGTTCGGAGATTTTCTGGAAAAAGAGATCTTCACTCCACTGGAAATGGTGGATACAGGCTTCTGGGTACCGGAAGAGAAGCAGAGCCGGCTGGTGAAAACGTATGAGTGTAACGAAGGAAAGCCGTCAGTACTCTATACCGGTAATCATCTGGGCATCCGGAATGCGATGGATCGCCGTCCGGCATTCGAATCCGGTGGTGCAGGCCTGGTGTCTACGATTGATGATTATTCTCATTTTGCACAGATGTTGTTAAATGGCGGAAGTTATAAGGGAAAACAGATCCTCAGTCCGGCGATGGTACGCTTTATGACCGGTCATGTGCTGAGCGCAGAGCAGCAGGAAGTCTTTGAACGGGAAGGTATGGCATGGCTGGAAGGATTTTCTTATGGTAATTTTATGCGTGTGCTGGTGAACCCGGGCAGATCCACAACGCTGGGAAGCAAGGGAGAGTACGGCTGGGACGGATGGCTCGGCTGTTATTTTGCCAATGCGCCGCAAGATCAGATGACGATCCTTATGATGACACAGAAAAAAGATTCAGGAACTTTCCGGATGACGCGGTTGCTGAGAAATACGATTTATAATATGTAAAAAACATAATTCTGTGGAAGAATGAACAGTTACAAAACTATAAACAAATGGAGAAGATGTGATGAAAAAAAGAGAATCATTTAACACCCGGTGGGGATTTATCCTGGCGTGCATCGGTTCGGCGGTGGGCATGGGAAATATCTGGATGTTTCCTACCAGAGTATCGTTATATGGAGGCGGAGCATTTCTGATTCCGTACTTTATCTTTGTGGCGCTGATCGGATTTACCGGGGTGATCGGAGAGATGACATTCGGACGTGCAACGAGATCCGGTCCGATTGATGCGTTTGGAATGGCCTGTGAGAGAAAAGGAAAAAGAAAACCGGGAGAAGCACTGGGGCTGATCCCGGTGGTCGGCTCGCTGGCGATGGCGATCGGCTATACGGTCGTTATGGGATGGATCTTAAAATATACGGTCGGCGCATTCACCGGGGCGACACTGGCACCGGCTGATGTGGACGAATTCAGTGCTGTGTTCGGTTCGATGGCATCTGCGTTCGGCAATACAGGCTGGCAGGTTGTGATCCTGCTGGCAGCTATGGGGATCCTGATGTTCGGTGTCGGAGGCGGGATCGAGAAGGTCAATAAAGTGCTGATGCCGGTATTTTTCCTGCTGTTTGTGGGACTTGGCATCTATGTGGCATTTCAGCCTGGGGCCGTGGACGGATATCACTATATCTTCCGTGTGGACGGCAAGGCACTTGGCGATCCGAAAACGTGGATTTTTGCCCTGGGACAGGCATTTTTCTCCCTTTCGGTGGCGGGAAACGGAACACTGATCTATGGATCCTATCTGTCGGATGAAGAAAATATTCCGGCTGCTGCGGGAAGAGTGGCATTCTTTGATACACTGGCTGCGCTGCTTGCATCCCTGGTCATCATCCCGGCGATGGCAACCACCGGAGCCAAGCTCGATCAGGGCGGTCCCGGACTGTTATTTATTTTCCTGCCAAATTTGATCAAAAATATGCCGGGAGGAAAGATCATTGTGATCATTTTCTTCGTTGCCGTATTATTTGCGGGGCTGACATCCCTGATCAACTTGTACGAAGCACCGATCGCAACGGTGCAGGAGAAATTCCATCTGGAGAGAAAACCGGCATGTGCGGTGATCGCAGTGATCGGCGTGATTGTTTCCATTCTGATCCAGGGTATCGTATCCGGCTGGATGGATGTACTTTCTATCTACATCTGCCCGCTGGGAGCCGGACTGGCTGGTATCATGCTGTTTTGGGTATGTGGAAAAGAGTATGTGGAAAAACAGGTAAATAAAGGACGAAGCAGTCACCTTACCTCCTGGTTTTACCCGATCTGTAAATATGTTTATGTGCCGGTGTGCATCCTGGTGCTGATTCTCGGAATCGCGCTGGGCGGTATCGGATGAAAAAAGCAGCTGCAGTAACCTGGTTACTGCAGCTGTTTTTCTCATAGTTACGCTTGTTCCGCAGGCAAAAACATGATATGATATAACTGTCGGGAAAATACAAATCAAAAAACACATCACACTTTTGTTGCAGACAGTAAGATATTTTACAATTCATCCGTCTCATCTGAAAAAATATAATCATTTAATTCTTCAAAATCCAAAAATTCAGCCAATGTCATATTAAAAGGCTGAATTGGAATCCGAGCTTCCAGTTTGCAAGTTTAAGTTCTGATTCAGCTAATCGCTTGCAAAAGTAAATTCTGGCAAATCAAAATATCATGATTTTTATGGAAGTTAGTTTTGCAAAATTCTTCAAAACTGGAATTTACTATTAGAAACAAGTTGTTTTATGCTTCATATGCTGATATTCTTTTTTTGAGATCTTAATCTTCTGAAAAAAGAGTCACGTTAAGCGGAGGTCGAATTTTATTTCTTTTTTCGCAAGATTAAATTCCACTCCTCATTCGGTTCAGTATTTCTTCCGAATGGCGCTACGTTTTCTTATTTTTTCAGTAATAGAGGTGTAAGGTTAATCTCGTTAGCGGGAATGGATTTTATTCCTAACTTGTCAAGAATATCCCCGCCATTAATGAAGCTGAACAACTGGTGTGCCGACTGGTTATTCAGCTTTTTTCTGTTATATGAGTTGATATGACTCATCATAAGATTGATATCATCCTGAGTTAAGTTATCAAAAGAGGTTTTCTTCGGAAGCACACGACGAATCATCTCATGTGTAACTTCACAACCACCTTTTTGATCAGAACGCTGTGGATCACAATAAAAGATATGTGTTCTGCGACCATTGCCCTTATTAAACTCGATTGCCAGCGGGTTAGTAAATTCACTTCCTCTGTCGGTCAAAATCACCTAGAAGAGGCTAGAGCGTGTCTTAAAAATCATTTCCGCAATCTGCAAGCCCCACTTTGCGGTATATTTTACCCTCATTCGGTTGCCGTAGCCCGCTACGCCGCCCTCATTCGGATAAAATCTCCCACAAACTAAGACTCGCAGCTCACGAAAAGCCTTTTTCAGACACGCTCTAGCAAAAAAGCTATCGCTTTGAATGAATAATACGCCTCTTCATGAAAAGGCATACTCATATTTAACCAATCTGATAGGCATTCAAGCACCGGTTTTAGTTTATCTTTAATTTGCGAATCATATCCATGTATTGCAGATTGTTCTAAAATTCTATAATGTAATAACGGTGTTTGAATGTATACCGCTTTATTTACACGATCATATATCCGATAATTAAATTCAACATCTTCCGCAGTTCGAAGTGACTCGTTATACTCGCATTTATGAAGAATTTCCGCACTATATATTTTTCCCCACGCAGTAATAGTTCTCATATCATACAAGAAGAATTCTTGTTTTCCACCATCTCTATTATATATTAATTTCTCGTGAGGATATGTTTTCATTTGAACAGTCTTATTTTTATATTCCTTGTAGTATTCAAAAAATACTAGATCTGCCTTATCTTTTTGCATTTCACTTACAATTACTTCGCAACATGTTGGCTCAATCCAATCATCCGAATCAAGGAACATAACATAGTCACCATTCGCATATTTCATTCCTGTATTTCTTGCATTTGGTAATCCACCATTTGGCTGATGTACCGCACGAATTCTATTATCTTTTGCTGAATAATCGTCAATAATACAACCTGTTCTATCTTTTGATCCGTCATCAACCACAATAACATCTAAATTTTTATAACTTTGATTAATAACAGAATGCAAGCATTTCGCAATATATTTTTCCACATTGTATGCAGGAATGATGATGCTAATCTTTTTTTCTTCCAAAGCTATCTCCCTATCTATCAAATACTTTTTCATACTGTCCGCAGATCTTATCCCATGTGTACTCTTCTGCCACACGCTTCTTGGCTCTCCGACCCATCTCTGCAATTTCATCTGTACTCATCTGATCAGCCTTATCAATGAGCTTTGCAAGGCTCCCCGGCTTACGGCTCCAATAAAGCGCACAATCTTCTGCGACTTCTTTATTAAAACCAACATCAACCAGCAGGTTCAGATCTGTACTACCAAGAGCTTCAATCAGGGACGGATTCGTACCACCGACCGTATGTCCGTGGAAATAAGCATAGGCGTTCTCTCGAATCTTCTTCAGCAACTCCTGATCATAAACAGTGCCAACAAATTTGATTCTCTTATCGCTCTTGAAATGAAGTTTTTCTTCAAGCTCACTTAGGAACTTCTCATTCACATTTGTGATAATAGCAAAATCCTTTTTGCTCTTGCTTTTCATGAACTCTCGAATCATAACTTCAAAAGAGTTCTCCGGTACAAAACGACCGACGACAAGGTAATAGTCCTTTTTCGTCAGTCCTTTTTCTTTATACCAGTTCACCAGCTTCTCATCGTCATCAGCTAACTTACTAAGGGTCAGATCTGCGCCATACGCAATAAATGTGGTCTTCGGATTTCTTCCCTTGATGCCTTTGCCGTCATAGCACTCGTGGATATACTTCTCGATATTCACTGAGTCACAGATAGCAAGGTCACAGTATTTAACCATCATCTGCTCAGAAATCTTCCAGTATTTCCGGATCGGCGCAGACCATTTTGCTCTCATCCATTCGTGGCCGTCCGGATTCAAGTACACAGTACCACCAAGCTTATGGATTTCTTTATAGAAATGACCAGCAAAAGGTCCGATACGGCAAGCCATAATATAAACGATTGGATGCTTAATCCGATGTTCCTTTATGTACTTGCAGCAAGCTTTCAATGCTGCAACATCATAATAAATTGCCTGTGCAGGTCCAATCTGAGGAATATCTATCTTGAAACAATGTGCATTGTGGAATTCAAACTCATGATCATTGATTCTGGTCGCACCATCCACTTTTGTTTCATCCATGCAGCCGTCACCGTTAGCCTTACACGCCACATGATATTTAATATTTTTCTTGTTCTGGTGGTACTCTGTGAGCTTATAAACAAAAGTCTCGTATCCGCCATATGCACCTAAGCTCTTAGCTCCTACCAGAAATACGTGTTGTACTTCGTTTTCCCGCTGCATTCTTCCTACCCCTGTGTTCTTAAAATTTAAAAGTATCTTTCAGTCCCAGCCACTTCTGATCCTTCTCGCTCAAGTTCAGTGCAGTGCCATCTTCCAGCGTATAGCCCTCTGCGCTTGCACTGCCCTTGTACTCACCTTTCAGCTCCGGCCACTCAATGCCGATCTCCGGATCGTTCCAAGCCATGCCGCCTTCATCATTCGGATGCCAGAAGTCATTGACCTTATAGCAGAACTCAGCCTCGTCACTTAGAACAAGGAAGCCATGTGCAAAGCCCTCTGGGATGAGAAACTGCTTCTTGTTCTCAGCAGACAGGGTAACGCCATACCATTTGCCATAAGTTTCGGAATTGCTTCTCAGATCAACAGCAACATCAAACACGGTGCCGCGCACGGCGCGCACCAACTTGCACTGCGGATACTGCTTCTGAAAGTGCAGGCCACGAAGCACACCCTTTGTGGACATAGACTGGTTATCCTGCACGAAGTGGATGTCGATACCTGCTTCCTTCATATCTTTTTCGTTGTAGGTTTCCATGAAATATCCACGGGCATCACCATGAACAGCAGGCTCAATAACACAGAGACCCTCGATGCCGCCTACATTTTTCTCAACTTTAATCTGTCCCATTTTCCTCTATCTCCTCTTACTGCTTGATTTCTTTCAGGTAACAGCTCAGTACATCCTGCCAAATCAGAAGCGGAGTGAATACATTTTCGGAATTCCACAGAAAAATGCCGATCCTTCTGCGTGGATATGTACCACATCATATCTTCCAAATGCACTGCAAAGAGCTGCAAAAAAAGAAGAACTTACTGCTGCCAGTCCTTTCTTTTCTATCGTTGGAACGGATCGCTGGCGAATCCCTGTATATTCTGTTTTTCTGTCATATTCCGCTCCGCTGACATGGTGACCGGATCTGTTGTAACAGGTGACTTTGTGACCAGCCTTTACCATTCGGGTGCATAGTTCTTTTACAACGATTTCTACGCCACCTTCCCGGCTGAGTCTTTTCTGTCCAAACATTGCCACCGAAAGTTTCTTCTCCATACTATTTCTGACCAATTCTTTCTTTTACTTAATTTCTTGATTATTTGTTATAACTTCAAACACCCTCTCCCACCTTTCTCCCGGATCTCTCCGTTTTTCAGGCAGGAATTCTTCGTCACTTCTTCTTCCGACGTAATCAGGCGGTGTTCAGCCTGTAAGAGCCAGCCGGTAAACCGGCTCCCACTTTTTGCTTTCGCATTTATAAAACAACGGAGTAGACCGTATGTTTTTCATTTTCTTATCCTGCAGTTTCACTGGTTTTCTGTTTTTTCCGAAACTGCGTCAGGCATCTTTTCGCTGTATTTCTTGCGATGTTCAGATACCTGTTTGTTTTGTGTCCAGCTTCGCAGGTGCATTCCTGTGTTTTTTTATCGACAGACACGATATTTGCTCCGCAGACAGCACAGTTTTCATGTAATCCTTTTGCATTAATATCGATAACCAGGATGCCGGATTGCCACGCTTTGTAGGTGAGGTATTCCCGGATTCTGGTGCTTAGATGAAGGGCGCTGTAATTGCCGGAGGCTTTTTTTACATTTTTTTCATAGGATTCGGCATATTTGGGAAATGCGATGATTCCCACTTCGTGTGCCTTGCAGTATTCCACAATTTCCCGGCTGACCTGGTGGGCGTAGTGACTGTTCAGGTGTTTGATCTGCATCCAGTAACGCTGATTCACCGGTCCTTTCCCATTTTCTCCGTGGGAAGCGTGGGATTTGTCGATATGTTCCACGACTCTCCGGCACTGATCGGTGTAGCGATTTCCACCTTTGAAGTAGTGGACTGCTGCCTCTTTTCCATCAGCTGTCAGAACACTTGCCACGGCAAATACATCTTTCGTTCCAAACTGGACACCGCAGACATTTCTTTCTGCTGCGATACGTTCTTTGATTCCGGATGCATCCTGCACCACTTCTTTTACCGGAACCTGAAGTATCGTGTAGGGATGTTCGTACACCACAGAGGGCGACATCAGCTGTCCGTCTTCAGGAAACTCTTTTCCGTACAGGCGGCAGTGCATCCAGTGCCATTCGTCACCAGTCCACACACGCAGTTCCACACCATGGCTGGTCAGTTCCCGGTACATTCCTTTATAGTAGGTGACCGCCGAATGAAAGGTTTCGGTCTTACCTGCGTATCCACCGGCTGATCTTGTCAGGTAACTTTTTGCAGCTGCAATCGCTGCATTGGCTGCGGATCGACGAAAATACAGCAGGGCATTGTCCCAGGGAAGGGGATATTCCACCTGTTTCCGGGTTCGTCCCGGGATGCTCAGTGTCTCCAGACCGCGCAGGGCATTCTGCGAATTTTCTTTCCAGAGTTCAGGGCGTTCCAGATAGAGGTCGTAGTAGAACTTTTGTATCTCGTTATAAAAGTTCTGTGTTGTCTCCAACCATTCCGGATGTTTGCACCGTAATCGCAGCCGCCAGGTTGTGATGGCGTATCCTTGCTTGGTTCCCATGCTGATTGATCCTTCCGTGTTGTTTTTTCGTTCTGAAGTGTCGCTTAACTTTCCCTTAAGCGACAAAAAAGGTCTTTCCCCATAGATTCAGTGGGAAAGACCTTTTTTGACGATGATTTTGACGGCGAATGAGTGTCAGATTGTCATCTGGTTGATGTATTCTCTTTTTTGCTCCATGTTACTGTGGACATAAATATCCAGTGTGATTTTTACTGATGAATGTCCCAGAATCTCTGAAAGTGCTTTGCTGTCTGCACCTTTTTCGATGCATCTAGTTGCGAAACTGTGACGTAAAGAATGAAAAGTCACCGGAGGGAGATCACATTTTTCCAGGATGTTTTTGAATCTTCGCTGGACGTTGCGCGGTTCGGTATAGTGGATTGTACCGGTCATAAGATATTCGTCAGGGGACAGCTGTTGACGTTTCAGAAGTGACAGTAGCTGACGGGGAACAGGAATTGTTCGAAGAGAGGACGTAGATTTGGGTGTGCCGATTATTACTTTTGTTTTGGCGTCTGGATGCTCCGGAGTAGATTCGGTGTTTCGGATCCTTGAAATCGTCCGGTGAATCTCAAAGGTTTCGTTGGTAAAGTTAAAATCTCCCCCTTTCAGCCCACACAGTTCTCCGATCCGGATGCCGGTGTGCATACAAAGCAAAAGCCCAACAGAGAATGCATCTCCCTCCAGATAAAGATACCTTGCAAGAATGGATAATTGACTTGCATCCAAAGTATCATTTATATAGAAGGAACTTTTCGGAAAAGTGAAGGAACGCTTGGTAACCGGCAACAGGTTTTCGTCTTCTCCATAGCGAAGGATACGTTCCAGCAAAACCACAATATTCCTCACACTGGCTGGAGAGAGATCATTTGTGATTTTGTAATTAATGAATTGCTGGATATGTTCGGATGTGATTATTAAATTATTGTTAAAATAAGTAAGAATGTGTTTTTGAATCAGTGTCAGGTAACAGCTGTATGTGCTTTCTTTTACCGTGTGCCGGATCGATTCCAGCCACCTGGTGCTGATATCGCAGATATTCAGGGATTCTGACGGCGAAATGGTCTTTGTTACAGGAAGTTTTACGATACTATTGATTTTCTTCTCTTTCACTTCCCGATATGATTTTCCGTACAAAGAGCCGTAGATAATCTGTCCCTTGGAATTTCTGCCTTTTTCATATCGTGCCTCCCATCTGCCATCTTTTCGCTTATAAATGTTTTCTCCTTTTCTGGCCATCTGTGTCTACTCCTTTTTGCTCAGATTATAATACAAAAGCGAGACAGAAATGACGATGATTTTGACGGCTTATACTGCTTTTTGTCACTATTGGCGAAAAACAAAACGTAATTTCGTGAAAATTTTATGAATAGATTATTTAAAAATAAAAGCACTAACTTGACCATTATAATGAAAAATGATAAAATTGATAATGTTTTAAGAGATATCGGGATAAATCAAGATTAGTCCACCGGATCAATCATTGATATCCAACGCAACAGAGAAGTCGCTTAAGGGAAAGTTAAGCGACTTCTTTTATAATTTTACTGCTCACAAATTAATTCAAACCTATATTTCTGTTTCACATCTGGATATTTCTTGTCACCATTTATACAAAATAAAAATGCTATGATAACTGACTATAAAGTTCTTTCAGTTATCATAGCATTTTTGTAATTATGCTCTTTACACAAACGGATTATAAAATCTCCCAAACAAGATCGTCACCGTCAGGCTCGCCCCCAGCAGCACAACTCCGAGTCCCAGCACGATAAAATCATTTCTTGCGAAGGATCTTTTTGTATACCAGGTTCTCTTTTTGTGTTTTCCGAATCCCCTCAGTTCCATCGCATTCGAGATCGTATCGATGCGGTTCAGGCTTGTAAGGATCAGTGGCAACAGGATGTTGACAGAGTTTTTCAGTCTTGCGAAAAAGTGTTCTTTTTTTCCAAGTTCCACACCTCTCGCCTGCTGTGCCTGGCTGATGCTGTGGTAGTCTCGCTGGATGTCCGGGATGTAACGCAGGGCGATAGCCACGGAATAGCCTACTTTGTAGGAGATACCGATGCTGTTCAGGCTGGCAGCGAATTCACTGGGGTTCGTCGCTGAGATAAACAGGATCGCTACCGGCAGTGCCACGAAGTATTTGATGGAAATATTTACCATATAAAACAGCTGTTCCGCTGTCAGATCATACCTCCAGAATAGATGGCAGAGTACATGCCGGGTGCCATACAGTGTTGTTCCCTGATCCGGGTCGAACAGGAAGATGAACAGGTTGTTCAGCAATAAAAAAACAAGCATAAAAATCATCATAAAACGGACTTCTTTGAAGCGGATCTTGCTGAGTTTGAACGCTGAGATACTCACCGCCAAAAGTCCCAGAAGCACCCAGGTGTTGTAGGTGATCATGCTGGCAAAGGTAAATAACAGGAAAAATGCCAGCTTGGTAGTTCCGGTGAGTCTGTGAACTACACTTTCCCTTGGCAGATAATTTAATACCGTATTAGCGGCCATGGCTGCGCACCTCCCGATCTTCTTCGATAAAACATTCCACAAAGGCTTCCGGCGGCGTGATACCTGCACGGTTTGCCAGGGTGAATAAACTGGTTTCCTTCAGAGCCGCCCTCTCAACCAGCTTCCGATTACATAAAACTGCCGCCGCACTGTCATCAGCGATCAGCCGCCCGTCCGCAAAGACAAGTGCCCGCGGTGTATATTCCAGCATCAGATGCATATCATGGGTGATCATCACAACGGTGACACCTTCTTCATTTAATTTTCGCAAAAATTCCATAATTTCTGTATAATGATAAAAATCCTGCCCCGCCGTCGGCTCATCCAGAATGATCAATTCCGGATTCTGTACCAAAACACTGGCGATGGTCACACGTTTTTTCTGTCCGAAACTCAGTGCTGAGATCGGCCAGTTTCGGAACGGATACAGGCCACAGATCTTCAGTGTCTCTTCCACCCGCTCCCGGATCGCAGCATCGTCCATTCCTGTATTGCGAAGACTCAGTGCCACCTCGTCAAAAATCATGGTCTTGGAGATCATCTGGTTTGGATTCTGCATCACGTAGCCGATATGTTTTGCTCTGTGACGGATATTTTCTGTCAGCAGATCCTTCCCCGCAAAGCGAATCTCTCCCTGATCCGGATCCTCGAAACCACAGACCAGTTTGGAAAATGTTGATTTCCCGGCTCCGTTCTTTCCTACGATGCTGACCATCTCTCCTTTTCGGATCATCAGGCTTACATCCTGAAGCGTCCGCTGTCCTTTTGTGTATCCAAAACTCAGGTTTTTCACTTCCAAAAGAGGTTCTCTCTTCGACTCCTGCTTTCCTGCCATACGCGACTGGAACCACTGCTTTAACTGTTTTACATCGTCTTCCGGCAGTGCAACCCTGTCTGCATGGGATGGTTTTTTCTCCGGTGTCAGCGTGATTCCGGCATAGCGCATCGCAGTCAGATACAGTGGCTCCCGGATCCCATTTTCAGCAAGAAGATCCGTTGCCAGAAGCTCATCCGGATGCAGATCTGCCAGGATCCTTCCTTCACTGACCAGGATGATCCGATCCACATCTCTCCATAATACATCTTCCAGACGATGTTCGATGATCACTACCGTAGTGTCGGTCTCTTTCTGGATCTCATCGATCAGCTCGATCGTCTGTTTTCCGGTTGCCGGATCCAGATTGGCAAGCGGTTCATCAAATAACAGGATCTTCACCTGATCCACCATAACACCGGCAAGACTGACCCGTTGTTTTTGTCCGCCGGAAAGTTCATGGGGTGCATAGTCAAGATGGTTATTGATTTTTACCAGTTCTGCTACTTTTCGCGTGATCTGATGCATCTCATCCTGGGGCATACAGCTGTTCTCCAGGGAAAACGCGATATCCTCTCCTACAGTCAGTCCGATAAACTGTCCGTCCGGATCCTGCAGAACCGTTCCCACATGAGCGGAAAGCTCAAAAATACTGCTTTTTGTGGCATCCACCCCATCGATGATCAGTTCGCCGGTGGCTTCGCCCGGATTGGAACAGGGATTCAGTCCGTTAATACAGCCCGCCAGAGTGCTTTTCCCGCAACCGGAGGGACCTGCGATCAGAACTCTCTCACCCGGATAGATATCCAGATTGATATTTGTTAAAGTCGGTCGTTTCTGGGCACGATACTGAAAGGAATAATTTTTGAATGAAATAACAGGGGATTGTTTGTTTGTCACGTTTTTCTCTACCTCGTCTTACTATTTACAAAAGAAAAAGCTTTTTCACAAGCCTCTGAGACTTTATGAGAAAGCTTTTTCGTAATCAGCAACTGATTTTATTCCTGATCCAGAGATCCTTTTTGGGCAATGGTCTTTGTGTAAGCAAGGATCAGAAGTCCACCTACTACCACACCGGTGATCGTATTGGATACTGCGGCAAATGCACCCTGTGCAAATACTTTTTTTGCCGGTTCAGCATAAATCAGAATATCCAGTACCGGAGCCACTACAACCCATCCGATGACATGAGCAACTACGTTTGCGATTGCAAATACTGCTGCTTTTGCTTTACCAAAATCACCTTCCTGAACGTTCAGCTTTCTGGCGAATGCTCCTACAACCACACCGACAAATGCAGATGTGATCACCCAGCTCCACCACGGGATTCCACCCCAGGACAGATCCACCAGTGTATGACCGATGAAACCGATCAGACCACCGGCTACCGGACCGTACATAGCAGCCAGCAGAGCCAGTACTGCATACTGAAGACTGATGTTGGTGTTCGGAACCGGGCTCGGGATCGCCACAAAACGTCCCAGTACAAAGAACAGAGCCGCGCCGATACCGATGGCTACCACAGTTTTGATACTGTTATTCTTTTTCATATTCATTTCCTCCCTCGTGTTTTCGCTGCTGCAGGCTCCGGCTTTATCAGAGACCTCAGCAACGCCATATTCTTATATAGTATACGCTGTTTTATGGAAGGTTGTCAACTGTTCTCTGCGTCTTATGTCCGCATGATATCCCGTCTGTGTTACTGTTTACTCCGTTCCCAGCAACACGCTTCGCGATACACCGAATCTATGCTGATCGCATAGATTCGTACGATATGGCCCGGGTTTTCTGTGACCTTCGCTCACGAAAAACGCCTCGTGGAATATTACCGGATCGCTGCCACAATCGCCCGTTCCATCACATATGCTGCCAGGGTTCCCGCCACATTCAGATCCGCTTCCACATCTCCTGCGGATGCCGCGTAGATACTGTCGCCGTCTGCCATGGTCCCTACAGGGTTGATGCACCGTGCATAGGCATTTCTGGTCATGGATGCGATCTTATTCATCTGTGCTTTATTGAACTTTCCGTTAGTGAACACTGCTCCGATCGTTGTATTGCCGGTAAAGAGATTCTCTCTCCTCCCCATCTTCCAGAGTTCTTCGCAACTGTCACCAAAAGATGTTCCATCTGCTGTAAGAAGTCCGGCGATCTTTTTTCCGGTGGATGGATCAAAGATATCCCCCAGTGCATTGACCGCTACAACAGCTGCCATCCGAAGTTCTCCCAGCTCTACGGCATACATACCGAGACCGGATTTCATCGCACGCTCCATGCCACAGATCTTACCTACTGTAGCACCGGTTCCGGCGCCCACACTGCCGCAGGAAGGATTGCCGCCTGCCAACGCTTTCTCGCAGGCCGCATATCCCATTGCACTGTCCGGCCGGACAGTGGCACTTCCGTAACCCAGGTCATAGATACAGGACTGGCACACCAGCGGAACCCTGGCATAGCCTGTCTCAAACCCGATTCCGTGGTCTTCCAGGCAACGCATCACACCGTCTGCTGCTGCCAGTCCATAGGCGGATCCGCCGGATAGAACGATCGCGTTGATCGGGTTATCCGCTGTAACCGGAGAAGTCAGCGGAGTTTCCCTGGATGCCGGTCCTCCACCACTGATATCCACTCCGACAACCGCACCCTTCTTATCAAATAAAAGTACAGTCACACCGGTTTTTGCCTCGTCACTCTGGACATTACCGATGGAAACCTCCGGCATATCCGTTATTGCTATTTCACGTATTCCCTTCATTACTCTCACTCTCCTGATAAATAGAAATCCTGATACAAGAAGCATGCCGGACTTCCTTCCCGAAATCTTCTGGCATGCTTCTTATCATGTAAAATGTTCTTTTTTGTATCCTCAGATTATTGCTTAGATTCTGTGTAATGCCGCACTCAGCGCTCTTGAGATTGCTCCTGCCAGGATAAAGCAGACGATCGCCTCAATCAGTCCCTGTACACCGACGAATGCCACAACAAAGGTAAATGGGTTGCTCACTCCCAGAGATGTCACAAATCCCTGGATATAATCTGTATGATAAAAAATCAGCACAAGCGCACTCATAAAAAACAGAGTGTTCAAAAGCGGGCAGGCAAGACTCGCCACCAGATAGGCACCATTTTTCATTTTTCCGCGGACTGCTTTAAAAATCAGTCCTGTGATCCATCCTTCCAGGAGTCTCGGAACGATACATACCACTGCGGTTCCCAGCGGATTGATGCTGAATAACATGGTTCCGAAAGCACCCATACCGAAGCACTGCATAAAACTGGTAATACCGAATGCCAGTCCGCAGATTGCACCGCCCAAAGGTCCGAGAATCATCGCCCCAACTGCTACCGGTACCGTCAGAAACGTAATAGATAATCCAAGTGTCCGGAAATATCCCAGCGGGGTAAATGCCATAACGAAAATAATGGTCACCATCAGTGCCAGTTCCACCAGATACCGTGTCCGTGATGCATGTGTGTTGTTCATAGTTTCTTTTTTCTCCTCTTCCGTCCGATGAAACGGCATACCACCATAAAATACAGCTATACGTTCCCTGTCTCTCGGCTCATTAAATTATAGAATATTGGGAATAAAACTGAACATCAGATACCTGTGGAAAAACAGACATACAAACAGACAGCTGTATAACATCTGCATATTCATACAGCTTCGGATAAGATTTCATGGACCCTCCGCATAGTTGCCGCCTGTAAATGGTCAGCACCATCATCGTTTCCAAGTTTTTAAAAATATTATCAAAATGGTTGATGCGTTTTCACACAGGAATAACGTTCTTTTCTACTATACCATCATTTTCTTAAATAGCAACAAAAATTTTCGGAAAACATTGTATTTCTTTCGGAACATACCGGAACGGGCTTTGACTCGTTATGCAACGCAACCAAAAAGCGGTACCAGAATCTTTCCTGATTCTGATACCACCCGATTTTAATCTTTAATATAATGTTTCTTTTAATTTTGCAATGGTCTGTTCCCAGTCCGGAACAAGCATATCCTGTTTCTTCACATAGATAACTTTATACATATTATCATATGGAATACGGTCTTTTACCAGTTTGTACTGTAACAGGGATGGAGACTTCGCAAGCAGAGACCACATTTCATCTTCCGGGATGTTATGAGTTACCAGCGGAAGAACATCTTCAGCAAAACTGTACAGTTCCGGAAGGCTCATATCCTTGATCTTTTCCATCATCTTGGTCAGAACGGTTCTCTGACGTTCGGTACGCTGATAATCGGCATTACCGACATAGCGGATACGCGCATAGGCTACTGCCTGTATACCGGAGCAGGTCTTTGTCCCACCTTTTATAAAGTAATAGCTGTTTGGATCCAACTTTCTCAGATTACACATCTCTGTGATGTAATTATTGGCAACTCTCACTTCATCATCGGAAAGTGTCAGTTCCACACCACCCAGCTTGTCAATGATATCGATCATGCTGTTAAAATCAACAGATACATAACGATCCACCTGAACCTTGTAGTTCTGTGTCACTGTTTCCAGAAGCAGCGGACCGGCACCATTGGCATGGGCCGCATTCAGTTTTCTCATACCGATACCGGGAATATTCACATAGGTATCACGCATCAGAGAAATCATGCTGATCTGCTTTTTCTCATAATTCAGAGACATCAGGATCATACTGTCTGAGTTTCCTGCCCAGGACTTGTCACGGCGGTCAACCCCTACCAGCAAAACGTTATATACATTTCCGTCATTTGTAACCGGTTCTGAATCGGCAAACTCGGCCAGTTTTGCATCCAGTTCCTGTTGTTCTTCGTCCGATAAAACTTCTCCGGTTGCATCTTCCGGATTCACTTCATCTTCAGCAGTTGTATCTTCCCCTACGTTTGTAAAGTCTTTCATCGCATCTTCATCCGATGTGTAATTACTGGATCTGTAGAATCCATGGGTAACTCCGTAAACAGCTCCGACCGCACCCAGGATCAGAACTACGATCACTGCAAGAGCAATCAGCAGAGCTTTTTTCTTTGATGAATGTTTTTTCATAATTTTTCCTCATTTGTACTGTTGCATCGCAACAGTTCCGTTACTGAACCACGATTGTCAGTTTTGCTTCGTTGGAACGGTTTCCGTCCGTATCAACGATGTAATACGTCTGCTCATAAGTGCCTGGAGTGTCTTTATCGAATGTGTCTCCGGAAATCTCGATCCGTTTGTACAGAGTTTCTTTGCTGTCCTTATCATCCGTTACACTTTCCACATAAGAGATACGGTTAATCGACTCTCCTTTTTTGATCGTCACACGGTTTGTGGACAGTTTGATCCTAGGAGCTTCCGCCGAAAGATTATCTGTGGAATCGTCTTCCTCACTGTCATCTTCTGATGTTGTGTCAGCACTTGCCTTCTCCGTGTCAGATCCGTCATCCGGTGTCACTGACGGAGTCGGAGTTGGCGTATCTGTCGATTCCGGTGTTGCAGAAGGCTGTGCATCTGCACTCTCATCTGTTGCCGTTTTCTCTGTGGCATCTGATGTTGCTGCCTGGTCATCTGCAGCCGCACGATACGTTACTACTTTATTTGCTTTTCCCACATTGTTGCGGGAGTCTCTTGCAACATATACAATCGTAGCAGTCTGTCCGTCTTCGTTGGGATATACGCTCTCAACAACCAGGCTTTCTGTCACATCACCATCTTTATTATCTGTCGCTGTCACTCCGTCCAGAAGTCCGTCATAGCTGTCACCTGCTGTATACACAATCTCGTTATCCTGGAACTGGATCTCCGGCGGTGTATTGTCTTCCGAAAACTTCATAAAGCCCACAAAGCCCATCAGTCCAAGACACAGAATCACCATAATTGCTATGATACCTTTTTTCATTTCTTTTTCCACGCCTTCCTCTGTTTAATCTTCATGTCCATACTTGCCGTATTTTCCATAGTATTTGCCATAATATTTACCGTAGTAGCCCTGTTTGGACATATCTACTTTATTCAGAACAACACCAAGGATCGGACAGTTACTCTTTTCCAGCTGCTGCTTTACCTCCTGTGCAAACCGATAACTGATCACACCGGATTCGATGACGATCATCGCACCATCACATTCTTCCGCGATAATCGCGCTGTCGATAACGCTTCCCAGAGGCGGGGTATCGATCAATATGTAATCATATACTTTTTTGAGGGAATCCAGCATCGCTTTAAAATGACGGCTTCCCAGCAGTTCTGCAGGATTTGGCGGAACCGGTCCGGCAAATATAATACTCAGATTCTTTACATTGGTGGAGCAGATCACATCGATCAGAGGTGCCTGTTTGGAAAGATAGTGAGTCAGGCCTTTTACAGAGCTTTTCACTTTTGTTCTTCCCACCCGTACAGATTTTCTCATATCCGCATCGATCAGGATCACTTTCTTTCCAGCTTCTGCCATGGAAACTGCCAGATTCATGGTCACACTGCTTTTTCCTTCATTTGGTGTGCAGCTTGTTACTGCGATCACTTTTTTATCTTCTCCACAAAACTGGAGATTGGTACGGAGAGACTTATAGGCTTCTGTTCCGCTGTAGTCCATCTCCTGCACTTTAATTTCTACATTTTCCACAGCTTTTTATCTCCTTTTATGTTTTTTCGCACGTTTTTTCTTCTTTTTATCCGTCTGTAACAGAGGAATGGTTCCCAGAGTACTAAGCTGCAGATAACGTTCTACATCCTCTGCTGTCTGAATGGTATCATTCATAATAAAGCGGATCAGGATAATGGCAACTGCGATCATACATCCCAGGACACCACCGATCAGACCATTCTTTGAAACACTCGGACTGTATTTTTCAGCCGGGATATTGGCCTCATCTACAACGTTAACTGCTTCGGAATTCATGACATTTTTAATATGTTCTGCGGCTGTATCACGCACTGCATTGGCAATGTCTCTTGCCATATAAGGATCCTTATCCAGTACACTGATGGTAATGATACGGGTATCTGTCGTATTGGACACGGAAATCTTGTTTACCAGCTGTTCATGTGTCATATCCAGACCAAGCTGTGCAATGACCGCTTCCGTAACGGTACGGTTCTGGATCATCTCTGCATAGTCTTTTGTCAGCAGGGTACTGGTCTGCATATCTGCGCTGGTCAGTGTATCGTTGTTCTGTTTTGCCAGCACATACATCTTGGTTACAGACTGATACTGAGGGGTGATAAATACTTTCGTTCCTACGATTGCCACCAGACCCAGGACGAGCCCGGACAGGATAATGATTCCCAGGTGACTCAGCAGTACAGAGAAAATCTCCCTCAGATCGATCTCGATCTCATCGTTGTTCATCTGATTTTGTTCCATATTCTTTCTCCTATCTTCCTTCCTCTATGATCTCACGGGGATTTCTGATCAGAATCTTATCTGCATACTCCCGTCCCATAGTCTTCTCCATATATTGGGCACAACGGCCCATCTGGGGTTTTCTGTCCCCTGTATTATGTGCATCACTGCCTACAAAATGCAGCAGGTTCTGCTTCATAACCTTTTTACAGAATCTCTTCATACCCCAGCCTTCCACACCGCTGATACTGTCCGCATTCATCTGTATGTATGCGCCCATATCCACCAGCTGTTCGAGATGTTCCAGATTCTTTCTGATAACCGGATAGCGTTCTGCATGTGCAATGATCGGTTCATATCCGTTGCTGATCAGCTCATAACATCTTTCCTGAATAAAACGAAAATCATGTGCTTCGGAAAATTCTGTCAGTACAAACCGCGTATCTCCCATGGTTGGTCTTTTCCCTGCATTCAGAGTTTCTACCATATCCAGATTGGCGTGAAACTCGCATCCCAGAATAAGCCTGAGATCCGGTGCAATCTCTTTTGCTGCCTGCTGAACCTGAAGATACTGCTGCCTGATCTTTTCCATCGGTGTCTCAAACATCCTTCTTCGAAAATGCGAAGTTGCGAAAATCGTCCGCACTCCATCGTTATATTCCATCTGAAGGATCTTTTTTGTGATTTCAATCGTATCCGCACCATCATCCACATGAGGAATAATATGTGTGTGGATATCATACAAACCTTTCATATACTTTCCTTTCTGTTCTTTCTGCTCACAATCGTTTTTATTATACAAAAGCTTCTTATATTTGACAAGCAAAAGATTGCACAAAAAAATTAACAGAATCTTTTATTGTTGCTGGGCACGGAGTGGACAGTAATCTTTTATTTCATGATCCTCCATGCCATCCAGACTCCGGCGATCCCTCCGGTCAGTTTTCCTGCCAGAAGTGCTCCTGTCGCCGGAGCATCCACACCGAGAACAAATCCCAGATGTGCCGCCACCATAGATGTGCCACATACCAGAAGGGCTGCATTCATGACGATTTCTTTTTCGTTCATCCGCTTCATATCTGCGATTACCGGCAGTGCGCTTACTATTCCCACCAGCAATCCTGCCGTACCGTTCCTTCCAAGACCGATTTTTTCTCCGATCCATTCCAGCGGATTCTTTAACATCCTCTGCAAAATTTCCGCAAATGGCAGACTCCCAAGGAGAACGATTCCGATTGAGGAAACCACCTTCAGTGCCTCATCCAGAGGAGTCAGGCCGGGAAGCAGCTGCAGACCGGTCATATAAGAAAATGCTCCAAGCGCAATTCCTATAGTACCCGCACTGCGGATCACCGTTGCAAATATCCGAAACCCATGGATCATTCCGTCCGGAAACCGGGAAATTCCAAAAACCAGAAGAACCGCAAGAATCAGAACCGGAATGCTCTGAAAAAGCAGTTTTCCCAAAGAAACACCGCACATCAGACCCCCTGTCAGGATTCCCACTGGAAGCATGCATAAGCCTGCAAGAATCCCTTTGGCAAACAATGGTTTTTCCCGTTCTCCCAACATTCCCATTCCAACAGGGATCGAAAAAGTAATGGTGCATCCAAGGGTTGCTCCCACGATAATCCCACCGTATCGGCCGATTGCCGGATCCTGTGCCAGTTCTTTACAAAGCTGATAGCCGCCCATATCAATAGCCAGCACACCACCCAGCATCCCAGGATCAAGATGAAGGATCCTGTAAAGCGGAACAATCGTATGTTCCAACCCCAGTGAAAGTACCGGTGTTATACAGATCAACCCAGCCATAGAAAGCGCCGTCGGTCCGAGAAGTTGAAACCCATCCTCGAATCGTCTGCCCAGACCAAACTTATTTCCCGCAAGCTGATCCACGCCGCCGATCAGGGCACAGATTGCCATCACCCACATCATTATCTTATCCATTTTTCGTTCTCCCCCCGTTATCTTACTATTATTTTTCCGTGCATCTGTGTAAAAGCCACAACGTATTTTTCATACACTGAAAGCAAATATGCTGCACATCCCCACAATATTCTCCATCCGCATGCAGTACCACCGGCTGATCCAGTTCCATCACGATCTCAGATCCGTTTTTCACATCAAATCCACGGATTCTTCCCTGTTTTCCCATTGCCAGCAGCGGAAGCAGGAAAAATGTTTTCCATTTTGGTATTCCGGACGCACTGCTCAGAGAGATCTTTCCATCATCCGGTACACTTTCCGGTGCCATCGGAACCCCGCCGCCTTCTGCCCTCAAATTCATGGCTGCAGCAAAGATCATATTTTCATAACTCTCTGTTTCCCCGTCTGTCGTTACATTCGCCTGAAAGGTTCTCATGGAAAACAGAGTCTGAACTGTCAGCATCAGATACGTCAGCTTTCCCAGGTGAAATCTGTTCAGGATCTTTTTCAACTTTGAATGCAACGCCTTCTTACATACAATCGCATCCAGACCGGCACCTGCACTGATACCGAAGATTCTTGGCTTCTCACACCCTTCCCAGCTTACTTTCCCAAGATCGATCCGCTGCAGTTTTTCTCCGTTTTGTTCCTGGCCGATACAGGCTGTGATTTCCCGCAGATCTTCTCTGGTATTCCGAAGGATTCCGAGATTTCTGGCAAAATCGTTGCCGGATCCTGTGGGAATCACGCCAAGGCGGACACGGTCAAAATCCGTAATGCCATTCAGCACTTCATTGATAGTTCCGTCTCCCCCTACCACCAGCAGATAGATGGGTCCTTCCGGAATCTTTCCACAGATCTGTCCGGCCAGCTTCACTGCATGTTTTTCATAACGGGTCAGATATGCATTATATGATATTCCATTTTCCTGTAAATATTCTTTTGTTTCCTTCCATACCGCCACTGCACTTCCGGTACCGGCACCGTTATTTACAATAATCTGTATATTATTCATAATTTATTTTTCCTTTGTTTTTTACTCAATGATTTTATTGTACCGCAGCCAAAGGCTTTTTACAATCGATAAAATCTGTGCTACAATATTTATCGGATTTAATAATAATCTGTAACACCAATCATATCTCAAAGGAGTTTATTTATTTTATGCAAATTACATTTCCTTCTTATTATAAAAAGTTTTCCTGTATCGCAGATGCCTGTCCGGATACCTGCTGTGCGGGATGGCAGATCATGATCGATGACAAAAGCCTGAGCAAATACCGCCATTTTCAGGGATCTTTCCGGAATCGGCTGCATAACGATATCAACTGGAAAGAACATGCCTTCCGCCAGTACGGGCATCGCTGTGCATTTTTAAATGAAGAAAATCTCTGTGATATGTATATAGAGTCGGGATCCGGGATGCTCTGTGATACCTGCCGCAGATATCCACGGCACATCGAAGAATTCGAGGGTATGCGGGAAATATCCCTATCCCTCTCCTGTCCGGAAGCAGCACGGATCATCCTCTCCCAAAAAGACCCGGTTACTTTTCGAACCTTTGAAAAAGAAACTGCCGAAGAAGCCTATGAAGATTTTGATTACTTTCTGTTCAGCGCGCTGATGGATACGAGAGATTATCTGCTCACTATGCTTCAGGATCGCAGTGTTCCGGTACGATATCGGATGGCAAAACTTCTGGTGTGCACCCATGACTTTCAGCTGGCGGTGAATAAACAGGAACTTTTTTCCTGGGAAACGATCCGTGCACGACATGAACAGTCCGGTTTCTCTTCTGCTTTTCGAAAGAAAATTTCCGATCGGTGTTTTCCTGATATGGATCGGGTCGATCTGATGAAACAGATCTGGAAAACCATAGTTCCGAAACTGGAGGTTCTCTCACCGGACTGGACCGTCTTTTTAAAGGATACACTGATTTCTTTGTATCACACCTGTCCGGAAGAAACATCCTATATGGAACTTCTCCTTGATTTTCAGGATACTTTCCCGGAATGGCAGGTACAGAAAGAACAGTTGCTGGTATACTGGCTGTATACATATTTCTGTGGTGCTGTGTATGATGAAAAAATCTTTGCCAAAGGAAAAATGGCGGTGATCTGTACACTCTTCATCGAAGAGCTGGTGCTGGGACTCTATGCCCGGAAACGGGAAAAGCCGGAACCCGGGGAGCTGGTGTCCGTCTGCTACCGATTCTCCCGAGAACTGGAACACTCGGATCAGAACCTGAATATGCTGGAAGAACTGCTGGATCAGGAAGAGATCTTTTCACTGGAACATCTGATGACACTGTGTAGCATCTGATGGTTGCTGCCGGCATCAAAACTGGTCCTCCGGACCAATTATTGATATATATGCAAAAAAGAACAGGTGGAAATTGTCCAAAAACAATCCCCGCCTGTTCTTTTTTATACTTCTTATACATAATGATGTTGGGGTCAAAAGGTATTTTGACCCCTTTGATACCAGATTGCTACGTGCTTTGCACTCTCGCAATCCTCAAAAACATTCGTAATCCGCTCATTTTTCTTTGAAAAATGGCTACTTACTCATGTTTTTGGCGGGTCAAGAGGTCAAAAATCCTCTTGCAAGCAAGCTTGCATCAGCTTTCTGACCTTTTGACCCTGGTATCATATAATTCTGTCACTACACATCAGTACAGCAGGATCGGATATCCTTTATCGATTGTCTCATAGATAATCTTCGCCTGATCCGGTGGCAGATTGATGCAGCCGTGACTTCCTTTGGTTTTATAGGTGTCTCCGCCAAAGCTTGTCTGCCAGCTGGCATCGTGAAGTCCCTGTCCGTAAACAAACGGCATCCAGTAGGTAACCGTGGTATCATATCCATACACATCACTGCTTAAGGTAAACGGACTTGCTTTGTATGCAATCGGCCATGCCCCACGGTATGTTTCTCTTCCTTCTCCCGGAAGACCACTGACGATATCCGTTTCAGTCACCAGTGCCCCATTCTTGTACAGCCACAGGTGCTGCTGTTCCAGACTGACTTCTATGTAACTTCCGTTCAGGTCATCCGTTCCGTTTCTGGAATAGCCCGATTTACTGTATACCGGTTCTCTCGTCACAGCTGCCCCACCATCAATATCTGCCAGAAGCTGTGTCAGTTCTCCTTCCTGGTCTACCCGGTAACCATATTCATTACCTTCGATGGTGATCGCTTCACCGCCTGTAGTCGTGAAGGAACGTGGCCGGTAGATAGTATTGTATTTTGTGGCAAGATTCTTGATATACTCCTGCGCCTGTGCGGTATCAACGGATACACTTTCATCGGAAATCACCAGCCAGGAACAGATAGTCGCATTGTCCAGAACCTGAGTTTCTTTTCCGAATGTATACGTTACGGAAACTCCTTTGTACTTTTGCAAAGCAGCATTTAACGTGGTTACTTTTTCCTGTAATTCCTGAGCATCCTGTGTAACAGCTGCTTTCCGGTAGAGATCTGATGTGATTTCCACGTTCAGTCCTGTTTTCGGAAAATCCCCTTCAATCTGCGGGCGAATCTGTTCCTCCACATATGCTTCCACAGCTGCCTGATCCATATGATTACCCAGTGTCTCCGGGACTATCACATAAGCACTCTGGTCGCTGTTATATTCCACGTATGCATCGGTTGAATCCACACGGTCTGTGGAAAGCTGAAAGTGTTCCTCCGTCAGTGCCGCAGAAAACGTCTCATCGTTTCGTTCTACCTGATAAGCTACCGTAAGACCTTCCTGTTTCGGGAAGAAACCTCCTTCTTTCCAGCGTTTGTCTCTCAGTGTTTCCAGATCCTGTTTCAGCTGTTTTTCGTTGATGCTGTAACCAAGATCACCGAGTGTGGTCTGATAATCCGTTTCCCCGTTTTCCTGAAAAGTAACCGGTACTTTCTTAAAATCATCTGCCAGCATCCCTGCCGTCTCTTCCACACTGCGTCCGGATACATCCTCTCCAAAAATCTTGATCCGGCTTCCCATGGTTTTTGTTCCCATATAGTGTGCATAACCAAACAATCCTGCTACCAGTCCCGCCATAACAAGCAGGCAGACAACCAACAGGATGATATATATTTTTTTTGACTTTTTTTTACTCTTCATTCGTCTTTCTTCCCTGCCCTTTTTTCTGTTGTTCTGACATCATCTGTCTTATTATACTATACATTTATGAAAATGAAATAATGAAAATATAACAATTTTCTTTCTTCATAGAACGCTTTTTTTACAGGTTGACGAATCTTTCTGCAGACTGAAATTTATCAGATTATTTCTGTACATATTTCTCTTTCAGTTCTTTCACTTTCGCCAGGTATGCCTGGTCCTGTTTTCTCTTCAGAAGTTCTGCACGGATCGGATCCTTTACTTCAGCGAATCCGGCTTCTTTGGCTTCGTTTTTCTTCTCAACCTTGATCAGATGATAACCAAACTGAGTTTTTACCGGTCCTACCACATGTCCCGGTTCTGCCTGGAAGGCTGCGTCTTCGAATTCTTTCACCATCTGGCCTTTTCCGAATTCACCCAGGTCACCTCCCTGCGCACCGGACGGGCAGGTGGAAGATTCTTTTGCCGCTTCTTCAAAAGTCTTTTCCCCGTTCACGATGGATTCCAGAATAGCTGCACATTTCTCTTCGGAATCGGTCAGGATATGCTTTGCATTTACCGTAGCTCCTTTTACAAACTGTGCTTTGTTCTGTTCATAGTAATCTTTCACTTCCTCATCAGATACACTGACACTCTCGATAGTTTCTTTTAATACCATCTGTACCAGGATATCCTGTCTTGCATTTTCCATTCCTTTTTTATATTCTTCAGTCTCATCAAGCTTCTCATCTTCTCCGCATTTTGCCAGTGCATGGAAAGTGATCAGCTGTTCTTTGCAGTGTTCTTTAAACTGTGGATTGGATGCATATGCCTGCTGCTCTTTCGGCAGGTGTCCGATAAATGCCTGCAGTTCTTCTTCGGTGATCTGGTGTCCGGCTACCACTGCCAGTACGTTCTGTGCCATAATATTTTCTCCTTTGCTTTCCGGATCCGCTGATGTTGTTTGTATCGGATCCTGCGAGGTATTTTGCCACGGGATATCGGTATAGCAATTGTTTCCCGTACCATGTCGCGTGGGTTTTATTATAAAAGAAAAGCACAAAATATGCAAGGGCAGTCCATGAAGTGAATGATTTTTCAGACACGCTCTAGATCAGTTTTCGTTTTCTTGCTTCATTCACCGCCGCTGCTTTTCCGTTCACACCGAGTTTCCGGTAGGTTTCCCGACAATGATACTTCACCGTCACTTCCGCCAGCCCCAGCTGTCCGGCTATCTTGTTCATGGAATCTCCCTCTGCCTGCATCCGCAGAATCTTCCGTGCGGTATCGGAAAGTGTCACTTCTCCCTCTGCTTTTGTTCTGAGATATCCAGGGTACATCTGCGCCATTCTTTTTCCTTCTTCCAGCACCTGTCTGTGAAAGTGTGGATCGGTCCAGTGTATCTCTTCCCTGCTTTTTTTCAGAAGGGGCAGCCACAGACCAGCCTCTTTTGTCAGTATCCTGACAAAATGATAGGATTCAGCTTCGCTGACAGCCTCCTGCAACAGATTCTTCCACTCTTTCCGATCCATCTTATAACAGGTCACTGCCAGAAGTAACGTACTTTCTATCCGGATATATGTCCGTTCCATCTCTTTTGCATAGTAGAGCAGCTGCTGTAACAAATTATATGCTGCCTCGTATTTTCCCTGTTGCAGATAGACACGCACCTTTGTTACATATCGGAATCGTTCCAGAATATAGAACTCTCTGTTTTCATCCGGTGCGCTCTCAAGCCACGCCAGGATCTCCGCTGTATCTCCCCGATACAGATGCAGCCGGCACAAAAATGTATCTATGTTCGCAATCAGCTTCGGTGCTTCTTTTTTACATCGTTCCCGAAAAGTCTGCATCACATGAAGCGCCTCTTCCAGATCCTGGCGAATCAGATACATCCAGCAAAGGAGTCCGTTTGCTACGAAGACCTGTTCGATTTTTCCTCCGCTTTCCGCCTGCATCCGCCCTTTCTGGATCAGTGCCATCACCTCATAATCATCCTGTCCTTTTTCCAGATAGCTTTCTGCCAGTGCCAGCGGAACCAGCCCTTTTCCGTACTTTCCAAGCACAAACTCTATGATCTTTCCAAGGCTTACGGCCAGTTCTCTGTCCTTGCGGCTCCACTCGCAGAAGTCTTTTCCTCCATTCATCATCGAGGGCAGATTGCTGGTTACAGAGAGTTCCGGGATGTGTACTTTCCGGTCGGTGATCAGGACACCTGCCGCCCGCAACAGATCCGTCATTCCGCTGATGCCACGATGGGGAAGGGAAATATCCAACGTGATCAGTCGTCCTTTGGCTTCCCGTGCATCACTTCCCTCTGCCCGTTTCTGATATTCTTCCAGTTCATGATACCAGCGCTCACTTTCATCCACATTCATAAGAATCGACTGCAACAGGCTCATTCCCATCATAAGTACCGGATTCCCCCGGATCAGATCCTCCGGAAGCTCCAGATAATAATTTCGCAGTTCATAATAATTACCGATAGCTGCATTTTCCCGGTCATTCGCCACTAGCAGCCGGAAGATACTGTCTGTATCATCGTATGCCTTGTACATTTCCAGTGCTTTGGCAATCTCGCCCTCCATCTCATAATACAGACCTGCGTTATAATACAGACGGCTGATCTGTTCCGGAGAGCGTTTTTTATGCAGCCGTTGTTCCATAGACCAGCGCATGGCATCCTTGCAACGCCAGACACCGTCTTTTTCCCCCATTTTCGCAAAAAAATTGCCGGTTTCCATCCCCTGTGCCAGCATATGCTCCACATGTTTGTTTTCGGTGATCATCGCCGCCAGACTCACCGTAAAATCTTTGACAATGGAAATATCCATAAAAAATTCCTGCAGTTCTGTATCCCACTGATCATATACATGACTCTCCAGGTACGTCCAGACCGTACGCATCGTGGCTTCCAGATTCCCGTTTTCCATCACAAAGATCCGCAGGGACATGGGATTCCCTCTTCCCACAGCCCATGCTTTTTCCAGCTGTTCCTCTGACACCTGCAGTCCATATCTTTCCAGATACTCATCCTGCTGTTCTCTCGTCAGACAAAAATCTTCTTCCCCGATCATTACGAAAGAATATTTCATCCGAAGGGACAGAAGCCACGCCGGAAATGGGGCACGGGAGATCAGTACCACCCACAGATCATTTCGTTCCATCCATTCCTGGATTTTCTGATAATAAGCATCTTTCAGCCGGATATCCGAGATTGCGTAAAGATCATCCAGCACGATCACCGGTGCCGTGATTTTTTCACTCTCCAGATCATCCGGCGTCGTATTCAGTGCAGAGACATAAAAATATTCTTTCTTCTCGAGAAAATGCCGGATCAGAGAAGTTTTCCCCACGCCGGTAACACCATACAGATAAGCAGGAAGTCCCGCCTGATACGCCATCCGTAATTTTCTTTCGGCCGCTGCCGGCCACAGATATACGTCTCCAGTTGTTCTCATCATGCTTCTCCCCCTGTACTATGCTCTTCATTTTTTCTGCAACGGCAGAATATTTCGCCGGGAAGGAACAACATTTTTTCAAATTCTTTTGCACTCAGCGGCATGGAAAACCAGTTCCCCTGTACATGATCGCACCCGGAAGTTTTCAGTACCTCTACCTGTCTTGCCGATTCCACGCCTTCACAGAGAACCTGGAAACCGAGGCTTTTCAACATCCCGATCATCTGTCGCAGAAAACCGATACCCCGGTAATCTTTTTCACACTTTTCCATGAACCCGCGTCCCAGTTTTACATCATTTAACGGGACATCTGCAATCAGATTAATAAAAGAAGATCCCACACCGAAGTTATCCAGTGCTGTATGGAAACCGGCCTCCTGTAGAGAACGCAGAAGATCTTTGATATTTTCATACCGGATCGTATCCGTCTCCTTCAGTTCCATCTCCAGCATCCCGGGATCCACTTTATATTTTTCCAGAATCTCCAGATACCGTCTGGTTGTCTGTGGATCTTCCGCATGCAGCGCCGATACATTGACCGAAACCGGCACCGGTGTGATTCCCCTTCTTTTTGTTTTTTCCAGAAATGCGGCCACCTGTTCAAATACATAAAAATCAAGTTCCACGATTTTTCCATTTTTTTCATAAAACGGAAGAAAATGTTCCGGTCTCACCACGATACCGTCAGGTCTTCGCCAGCGCACCAGAGCCTCTGCTCCCACAATCTTATAATTATGTAACGAAATCTTCGGCTGGAAATAGATCTCGAACTCCCGCTTTTCCATGGTCTCATCCATCAGCAGCTTTACTGCGGTTTCTCCCTTGTTTCCGGTATCTAAAGGGATCAGTTTTTCCCCTACTGCATACTGGTTTCTTCCCGCAATCTTCGCCCGGTACAAAGCAAGATCTGCATGTTCAAGAAGCTGTTCGTAACTGTAATCGCCCAAACCTCCCTGCAGAAAACAGACTCCAACACTGCAGCTCATGACAAAATCTCTTTTTGAAAACGTCAGTTTCCCCACTCTTTTCACCAGTTCACTGACTTTCTTTTCCAGTGCTTCCCGGCTGATTTCCTTTAAAAACACGACGAATTCATCTCCACCGGTACGGATCAGAATATCCTCTTTGCGGAAAAAGCTCTGCAAAAATCCAGAAAATCCAATCAGCACTTCATCTCCGAACAGATGACCATACACATCATTTACATTTTTAAAATGATCCACATCCAGCATCAGAAGGCCGGAAGAAGCGTCCATCCGTTTCTCCCGCAGGTACTCGTTCACCAGAAGCTTTCCGGTATCATGGTTATACAGTCCTGTCATGGAATCTCTTCTTGCCTGATCTTCCAGGAGTTCTTCTCTTTTCCGTATCTCCGTGATATCTCTGATGCAACCGATCACCGACCGGTCACCTTCCTCCTTCTGCAATGCATCCAAAAGTACTCTCTTGTAGTGACCCTTTTTCAGAAGCTTCAGTTCCACCGTTCCCAGAGTCTGTCCGAGAAGAAACTCACGCATCTCCTGCACATCTTCCGGATGGATCGTACATATCTGACCCAGCTGACCGAGAAATGGCATAATTCCTTTTTCTTCTTCCAGTTGCTCATTATACAGAACCATTCGATCGCTATCCGGAAAATACTCAAAGACAGAGATTCCCGCATATTTCATCAGTACTTTTAATTTATCCATCCGTTTTTTTCCGGACAGAAAACTTTTTTCTGTATCGTTTATCCTATCTTTTTCCATATATTTTCCCACACTCTTTCTTGAATTTCACCTTTTGTATAATTATAGCAAACGTAAAAGAAAAAAAGAACTATCCAATTGGATAGTTCTTCCTTGGCTTTTCTCATCTTTTTGTTCAGGACTCTTTTATTCCGAAAACCGTCAGTGCCTGACGCGGTGAAATGCCGAGTCCACCGACGCTGATCAACGTATCCTCTGCCTCTAACAAAAGATTTTCCTTCTGAAATCTGACAATCATGCGACCTCCGCTTAAGCCGTCCATCCGCCGGATCTCCATCTCAAGGGTATTGACGGTACGCCATGCAGCTGATCCTGCGTAAATATGACCGTCTGTTTCACTGTAGGCGAAGTCCTTACGCATAGAAAGGACAAATTCCTTTTCTTTTCCACCTTCCAGCACTTTCCAGTACATCTTATCGCTTCCAAAAGCAAACCGCATCTCCTGGATCGGACTCGTCTCAAACCGAAACAGCCCGCTTCCGCCAATCAGAACTTCCGCAGAATCCGGCAGCCGGTCGTTCAGAACCGGAACAGACACATACACATGCTTACTTACTTTTTCCTCCATAAAAGGATTTCTTGTTCCTCTGCGTGGTGGAAGAGCAAGCTGTGCAGTATACGCTTTTACAGTTTCTGCAAGCGGTGATGGTGCCAACTCTCCGGCTTCTTTCTGTACATAGGGAATCAGATCCTCCTGCAGTGCGCTCAATTCCTCCTGTGTCTGCTCTGTGGATGACGTCAGAATCACAATCAAATCGAGATCCGGGAACACAACACCAAACTGGCCATACGCTCCATCGGCACGAAAAGAGCCAGGATATCGTCCCATCCAGCACTGATAACCGTAGCCCTGTGCCCAGTCTTTTACATGTCCTTCGGAATCGCCTTCTGTCTCAATCTGCTTGTGGCAGGCGCGTTCGAACCATTCTTTTCGAAGCAGCTGTTTTCCTTCCCACTCTCCCTGTCTGGACAGAAAATACGTAAATTTTGCCATATCTTCCGTCACCATCTTCATACCTCCTCCGCCAAGCTCTGTTCCGTCGCCGAGCAATGCACAGGTCAGAGAAGTGATTCCAAGTGGTTCCAACAGACGCGGTTTCAGAAACTCTGTCACATTCTGCCCTGTCTTTCTCCGCAGAACCGCAGCCAGCATGTTGGTTCCTGCTGTATTATATTTATAAAATGTTCCCGGCTCATGGAGTACCGGATGATGCAGAAATGTAGAGATCCAGTTTTCGGAATTGTCCGAAATCTCCGTCTCGTGACCGCATCCCATGATCAGCAGATGGTGCAGGGTGATTTTTTTAAGATATTCGGAAGGATGTTCCGGCAACAGTTCCGGAAAAATATCGACAATTTTCTCATCAACGGATAAGATTCCTTCCTGCTGTGCAAAACCAATCGCCGTAGCCGTCAACGATTTGCTGAACGAATACAACGGATGGCGGAATTTTTCATCATATGGTTTCCACCATCCCTTTGCCGCACACTGTCCATGGCGGAGCACCATAAAACTATGTAGTTCGATTTGATTTTGTTCCATCCTGTCAAGAAATTTCATAATTCCTTTGGAGCTGATTCCAACTGATTCCGGTGTCACATCTTTAAAGTATCCCATTTTTTATCTCTCCTTAATCGCAAACTTCTCCATAATAAACATTCTGTCGTACCTGCCACTTATCTTACATTGCTTCCCAGATATATATGTTTAAAATAGCATATTTGATAGTGAATGTCAATTCACAGGACACACAAATCCCATTTTCTGAGCACAGCATATTCTCTTTCCGAATAAAGTATATCATATAATATCATTTACCGGTGAACGCTAATATAAGTGACAACACCAAAAGAGAGATTTTCATAAAAAAGGCTATGAGTATTTTATGGGTATAAAATACCCTACCAGCTTTCACCAGCAGGGTTGGTTGGAATCTTTACTTGTAAAGGTCTTCCAGCATTATTAGCCGAACTTCACCTCTCTCTTGTGCCTGAAGAAGTCCATCTGTGAATCCGCCTTTTGAGAAGATATAGTAGTAATAGTTGTTACCTTTTCCGAAGACCGAGGCATAATCCCGAATCAAATCGAGTTCATCCACACCAATTTTCTCATTTCTGTACTTACACGAACCAATGATATAGTCCTTACCCTCAACGGGTGTTCCAACAATATCAATCTGTGTCTGCTTTTTCTTCTTCGGGTCCGTACCCCACCACTGGCCGATTTCACTCAGTTCAATAGGGAGACTGTCCGAATAATAGAGCAGGTAATCCTGACACATCTTCTCAAAAATCAGGCCCATGTAATCCGGAAGATACTGTTTTACAGCGTGTGGATAGATCTTTGCAATTCTACCAGAGTCAATGGCACTCATATTGATTGGCACAAACCGATACCAGAAACGGAAAAAGTTATCAGCCAGCAGATAGATGGTTTTCTTACCCGGTTTTTCTGTAATCGGCGTTTCTTTCTTAGCAATGCCAAGGTCGATCAGCGTTTTCAGGTACTTCGATACGACCGAGTTTTCCTCGCCGACCTTCATCTTGATATCGTTCATTCGGGAAGCACCTTCTGCAATCGCTTTGATGATTGCATTATAAATGGCTGGCTCCCGAAGTTCCTGCTTCAGCAGATTGCCCGGTTCCTCATACAGATAGCTGGAACGGTCAAAGAAATTATCCAGCAGAGCTTCATCCACACTATCCCGCACATCCAGCTTATTAATATAGTGGGGAACTCCCCCCGTGATTCCATAAATCAGGGAATTATCTTCTGCTGACAGATTTGGGTGGAACACAGCGGTTTCCTTATAGTCCAGCGGCTCAATCTTAAACTGGCCAGTACGCCTGCCATACAGCGGACTTTCCTTGCCAAGCACCTGACTCTCCATGAAGCTCATAGAGGAGCCGCAAAGAATCAGGTACATCTTGGACTCTGTCCATTTGTGGTCGATGATGTGCTGCAGCATCGCTGAAATGGCCGGCTTTGCCTTTGCAAGATACGGGTACTCATCAATAACAAAGACGATCCGTTTTTCCTTTGAAAGTGCAGTCAGCTCGTCCAAGGCAGCATCATAAGACCTGAACTCCGGTGCAGACTCCATATCTGGCCGCTCAAAACTCATGATTGACTTTGAGAGAGCCTCCAGATTTTCCTTTCCTGTAGTGTTCAATGCAGAAAAGAAAATGGTAGGCTTATCTTTACAGAACTCATTGATCAATGCCGTTTTACCAACACGTCGTCTGCCGTAGATGACGATGCACTCAAACTTATCACCAGCGTACCGTTTATTCAGTTTCCGAAGCTCATCCTCACGGCAATAGAATTGACTCATACACTCACCTCCAATAATTATACTCGTAAGTTACTTCTTTACGAGTATAATAAATCAGCTATTCTGCAAAGTCAAGTAAAATAAGTCGAGCCTTTTACATATGAAACTATAATTTGCGCTTTACATATTGCGTGCTTATATAGTTCTCCTTTCGATTTTTTGCTTCTGTATATGCTCATCAACTGGATAAATCTATTTTCTATCAATTGTTCCCTGATTGCATCCGCTACTGTATCGATAAATTCCACAATATTAGCCGCTATGTTCTGGTATCTCTTCATATCTTCTGTCAACGTTCTCAGATTCTGCGTACTATTGCTTTTGTAACTCTTCCAACTGTCTCCTCAGTTTCTCGATTTCTTCCACGGCTGCATCCGCTCTCCGTTTCTCTTCTTCCGCCCGATTTTTTTCGGCATCTGCCCGGTTCTTCTCGGTATCCGCACGGTTCTTCTCGGTATCTGCTCGATTCTTCTCGGTATCCGCTCGATTCTTCTCGGTATCCGCACGGTTCTTCTCTCTCAGGGTATTCTCCTGCTCCAGCTTTCGACCCAGTTCCTTCCCTTCTTCCAGAAACATCTGGTCTCTCTCGAATCCTTTCATATATGCCACCGTCACCTCCGCATCTTCCTTCACTACATCCACCATCTCCTGGATGGCTTCCAGCTCTTCACTTACTGCGTTCTCCCGGGTTGTATTCTCCATATAGTCCAACAGCTGACTCAGGGATTCATTATCCCGTCCCTTTCTTCCTTTTGTATAGAGGAAAATCGTTCTGGCTCCATCTTCATACGGCAGCTCCGGATTCTCTACACAGTGATTCCGGATGGTATAGATCATCCGGTCATCCCCAAAGGGATCGTAGGGACAGATAAAGATAACAAAGACTCTCTTCAGTTTGTCGTATGACTGACCGCTTTTTAGACTCCGACTGTCGATGATCGCATGGTAGAACCGGGTTCTCTGTGCGATAAAATCAATATCCTTCCTTTTATTGTTCTTGTCAGGCTCAATATCATAAATCGTAGAGACATTTGACGAATCAATCTCTACCTCATCTCCCTCTTCGATGTATACGTCCAGTCGGGCTCCGTGAAGACCGGTATCCCTTCCGCCATAGGATTTCTGAGTTACAATATTCAGATTTTTGAACTCTCTTCCGAAAAGAATCTTTAGAAATTTTCGACAGAATTTCTTTCCATATTCCGGATAAGCCAATAAGGCATTAAAGAGAAAATCGTCCAGCAGATCCAGTTCTGCCAGGGGTCTGTGGTTTGTCATTTGCTGCATTCGCATGCTCCTTTCTGTATGCGGTGAAAGGAGTACGCTCCATCGATCCTCCGTTCCACCAGTTTTTTTATTCATATGGGGAATCAGATAACCGAATGGTTGAAGAATTGCTTCCCAGATATGTATATGGTTAAGGTAACATATCCGGAGTACAAAGTCAATTTCTATGTTGCTTCTCTTTATGACATTTCTATATAATTACCAAATGACAGTTTAAAACCAGTTGCCAACAAGTTATTTCTTTACTTGTGATTTTCACCTTATATTTGGTTTAAATATCTTTTCAAATATAGCTTGCTTTCTTACTATATCACACTCGCTTATATCACATCTTTCACTTAAGAACTCTTGTAAATCCATTATATACAAATCTACATATCCCATCGAATAACTGGAAATCTCATACACATCAAAATAAATATACAGTGCTGAGTATCTGATATAAAATTTGAATTCGTCAACCTCATGATACAAATCAACAATATTCTTGTAACACACCTCTAAGACTTCCGTATCTTCACTTCCATATCTTACATACAATTGATTTCTCAGTATATCCATCAATTCCGAAAACGATACCGGCAGTATTTCATGCAATTTTATAGGTTCCCCTGTATTCAGATTAACCACCATACTTTTACGTAAGGGAGTACCGTGTGCACCTCCAAGATACAGATATCGATCAAATAATATAGATAAAATGCTACTATCATTATGTGTAACTTCATATGTTAATTCATCAGTTAGCGTACCATCTGAAATTTCATTTTTGTTTGGTTGACTGGTTATCCTTTCCAACATCATTTCATCATTTTGATGGCACTCAATATGTTCCTTCCATTCATCCCAGGTTTTTTGATAATATTGTTCAATCTGTCTGTTAATTTCCTGTATAGAATCATAATCACCAACAAGTACTGGCCTGGTAGCCGATACCTGCGCAACAATTCCAATATCCATTGCGTAAATCATTTCTTTTTTTACCGGCAACACTGAAATGCTGCTGATATAAATCTTGTTATCTTTTTCCAAATTTGTATTTTTTTCAAGAGTATCTCTTTCTATAATATCTATCTCTAACTCTCGATTTCTATAGAATTTCTCACAAATATCTCGAAAATCTTTCTCGTAGTATTCCTTCTGTTCATCTGAGCATGCCTCTTCTACCACCAATTGTAATATCCCAATGCTACTTCTTTGTACGATTCTTCGATAATTCTCTTCATATTCGTCTAGTATTTGTATCCACTTTTCCATTTTCTCAAGACAATATGAATTCCGTTCCAGTTTGTCTATCACATATATCGTATCAGCTTCCGCTGGCGTCCACGCTTTTACAACTACCGGATATTTCAGATCACCATATATACAGTCTTTCAAAATAGTGTGACGATCCTCATACATCTTCTCAATCTTTTCGACTGCCAGACTTCTAAGTTCACTTATTTCAGGCCTATCCGTCTCTTTCACACTAACTTTTCCAGATCGTTTCATAAATTCTGTTGGTGACAATTCAAAACAATATAATGATTTGTCTACCTTAGACATGCGGTCCAAAAATCTGTTTAAAGTCCATCCTCCATTCTGCTGCCACATATATGCACGAACTTCACCCTCTCCAGATTCTATATCCAACTGCCCAATTATAATATTCGGTATTCCTCCGTCCGTTAACAAGTTCCCACACTGAAATTCATAAAAAGCCTTTCTATGCTGTTGTACCAGAACATCATGCAGATGACCGGACATCCAAATCTGTACTCCAAACTGTTCCAATATTCTGCACACCTGTGTCTTCTCTTCTGCTTTTAAAGCATCAAACGGATAATGCGTTAAAATAATGGTATATTTATGCTGATCAACTTTTTCCAACAAATCATATAATAGGTCAGTTCCAATTACCAGACTTTCATCCTGACCCTTTGTGTATACAAGTGTAGAATCCAAGTGTATGATATTAAAATCTTCTGTCTCTACCAAAAAATGACTTGTTCCCTTGTATTTTTCAATTCTCTCAGGATTGCCTTCATAAAATTCCTCAATTATTTCCAGATATTGTTTCTGACCCGTCTTTATATCTCGCAAATCTGATTCTTTTATTTTTCCTTCATCCGTATTATAATACCCTTTTTCACTGCCATGATTATCCAGAATCCGCTTTACTGCTTGATCTCTTTTTTCTATTTCTCTATCTACGTCATGATTCCCCGGAACCATAAAAAAATGATCCGGTGACACATTTACAGCTTCACACAATTCTCTCAGATATTTCACCGAATCTTTTTGAAAACAATGATCTGGCGCATTTCTTAAGTCTCCGGAAAAGAACGCATAGTCACACTTGATCTGATTCTCTGTCAAAAACGAACGAATACTGTCTCTTAACAATCTTGTATTAATGTTAGTTTTGTTAAAATGCAAATCTGAAAAATGAATCCATTTAATCACACTCATGCTTTACCTCCGTATATTTCCCGTTTTCCTCTTCACTTCGTCCGGCACATCGATTACTCCGAACCGATAGAACATCCCATATATGTAAGTCACACCCCGGATATCTCCCAGATCTTTTGGCCGGCTCACTATTGCTCCTACTTTTTTAATATTTCCCAGTGCAAGCAGCACAGAACTCCACGTCAAGCTTTTACTCTTTTCCCTCCTGTCGATCCACAACTCTTTCGTGTACTCGCCGTTCCTGCCTTTCCGCACGTTATAAGAAAATGGCAAACCAGAATAAGTCTTAAAACGCACACCGGAATAAAGTAAAACCACCTCCCACAAGTGTTCCTCTGTCGGCTCAGTTCTTAGTTTTCTTACTGTTCTGTATCGCCGCTGCCGCTCTGCTCCAACACTAATTTTTTCTTTATCAGCAGTACTTGGGAAGTATACACCTTTCTGATAAGGCAGGTACGAGGTAACGGAGGCTTTGGAAAGGTTAAGGGTATGAGCGGTTGATAGTATGGATGTTTTGTAGTCCTGCGTTTCTCGGTACTCCTCAAAGGTATCCTGCACCTTCTCCGCCACATCCGACTCATACACGCCGGCCGTGATGAGCAGTTTCCGTACCTTGATT
>OLOC01000113.1_pt1 | contig 68598 bp, 72 predicted proteins | sample 1643111 | NCBI WGS metagenome assembly OLOC01 (sample SAMEA3136633, study PRJEB25190) | human gut metagenome
TAACACGTGAAAATATTTCATAGGTAAAAGAAGCATGACAATTTATGACAAATCCGCGTTTTTTGTAATAAATACAGTAATCTATGAAATGAAAAGGGTTACGTTTAATAAAACTTGCTTTTTTGTTTTTGTTCACCATAAATATTTATTTAAGAAAGTATTAACCTGCATTTTTCTCTATAAAAAAGATTTTTTAAATAGATAAAAAAGGAGGATTAAATGAGTATTTGATAGTATTTATATTAAAATTACATATGTAATTTAAAAACGCTTGACATTGTGTTTGAGATCACTTACTTTTAGTATGTAAAAGTATTGGATTAAGGAGCTATGCAAATGAAAAAGAAATTTATTACTGGTGGGATTGTCGTTGCATTTCTATGTCTAATTGGCTACACAGGCACGCGGTACGCAAATGAAATTATTTTGTGGGGTGGAGAGACAGATATTGATACAATCAATGAGAATCTGACACAGCTTGATCATACATTGACAGATAAAGAGCAAGCGATTACAGATCTTACCGCTCGACTAGCACAAAAAGAACAGACATTGCAAGATTCAAAGGCAGATGTCCAAGAATACCAAACAAAAGTAAATGAATTAGAAAACCAAAAAAATCAATCGGCAGCAGAAAAACAAAACTTAGAAAGTCAATTAGTCAGCAAGGATGCACAACTACAAAGCAAACAAAATGAAATCAATGTCAAACTAGATGAGATCAACCAAAAAAATGATGAAATCAATCATCTGAATGCAGATTGGACAGCAAGACTACAAGAAGCACAAGCAAAACTTTCAGAATTACAAAATACTGTAAATGGTTTGAATCAACAAATCGCAACACTGACACAAGAAAAAACAAATGTAGAAACTCAGTTAACAGATACACAAAAGAAATTAGACGAAGCAACTGCTGAAAACTCAAGCTTGAAACAATATATTCAAAAGTTAGAAAAAGCAAAAGATGAAGTGGAAGATACAGCTGATAAATCTCAGCAAATTGTTGAAGAACATTTGCGTAAATAATCTTTCTTAACAAGTAAACCTAAATTAGTAAAGAAGCAACAGTAATCTATACTGCTGCCTCTTTTTTTTAGTACATGTCCTTCATCTTCGCAGGAAGTGCCAATATGATTTTAAGAAAGGTAATAGACAAAAAGTCAAAAAGATAAAACAGAGTTTCTTCTTTACAAAGGGAATGTATGTTCGTATAATGGTATTGAGGTGAAGGTTATGGAGAAAAAATATGGAACAGTAGATAAGATCCGTACTTTGCAAGTTAGTGCCAGACCGTTGATCCGTTTCAGTTTAAATGGGGTCAATTGTTTGATTGCTTCCCATAGTTTGAACTTCCTAGCTGAAGTAGACGAAGGGATGAAGTTAGTCGTTACAGGTTATTATAATAATAGAAAGCAATTTGTTGTGAGATCCTATCATGTGTTAGGGAAACCCAAAATTGTGGTAGAATATGAGAAAAGTCTATACCCAAGAAAAAAGGTCCGACAAGATGAAAGAATAAACTAGAAAACAAGCGGCTGAGACAAAAATGTCCTAGCCGCTTGTTTTGGAAAGATGGATGCAGACGATGGGATTTGAACCCACACGAGCATACGCTCACAAGAACCTCAATCTATATATAACTACATGTATTTAAGTATTTGTGATGAATCACTAAACTTTCCAAACTCATTTGAGGGATATTGCTTAAAGATTGAACAGATCAATTCGAAGCCCTATTAGTATTCGCTCAATGGGGGGATCAGAGGCCATAAAAAGAGACTAGTCATTACTAGTCTCAGGTAGTGGAATTGTAGGATTTTAAACGTTCCTGGAGAGTACCGGTATGTAACTCGAAGAGGTGATTATCATAGTCGTAAAAGTAAATTGAAGAAGCCTCGCCTTTCACACGAGAACGTCCTGGTTCGACAGTTAAACCTAACATTTGGATTTTTGAGACAAACGAATCTATATCTTGTTCGTCAATTTTAAAAGCAATATGATTGTATGTCTTTGGCAGTTTATTCGACGAATTCTGCATTACTGCAATCCATAGGTCCTTAACTAAGAAAAATTTTTCTGGATATAATGAAAATTTTTTTGTTGACTATCGTAGATTTCTTTTGCATCAAATAAGGTATTTAACAATTAAGTATTTAAAAGATAACTTTTAAGTTATCTTTAAGTAATGCTTAAAGCTATGTTATACTCTATTAGGAAATATAAGAAGGAGTATAAAAATGAACAAACATAATAGAAAAATAACGAATAACAAAGAACTGATCTTGTTACTAATAGGGATTTGGGGTATCTTTTTACTCTTTAATATGTATATGCCGACTATGAGAGCGGATGACGTAGTTTATGCAAGTAGATTAGATGAACTTGGCTATTTGGGTGCTTCGATAGAACATTATAAGACATGGAGTTCAAGAATTATTATAGAACTATTCTTAATGTTCTTTTCTAAACACTTTATGCTATGGAAATTATTAAATTCTACGATTATGTTAGGAATTGTAGTATTACTTTGCAAGTATGTTTTTGAGAAAATAAATGTTAAAAATTTATTATTGGTTTGCTCTATATACTGTTTAATACCATTGACAGTAATGGGGGAAACCGGTTGGAGAGCAACCACCTTGAACTATCAGTGGCCAGTAGCATTTAGTTTACTAACTTTTTATCCGTTTTTTCAACTCTTAAGAGGAGAAGAAATAAATAGAAAAATATATTGGGTAAGTATTCCTTTATTGATATTTTTAACTAATCAAGAACAAGTCAACGCCTGTTTTTTTGTTCTAACAAGTATAGTTAGTTTATATTTGATTGTCAATGGACGATATAATTATAAGTTATCAGTATTTTCAATAATAAGCTTAGCAGAATTAATTTTCTCTTTGACAACTCCAGGGAATGCATTACGTGCTGCACATGAAATTAATAAATGGTTTCCTGAATATAAAAATTTCAACTTTCTTAATAAGTTAGATTTAGGTATTTCATCATTTGGAAAGCCGTTTTTTTTAGACATGAATATCTTATTTTTATTGCTATTTTTCTTAATTTTCCTTCTAACATATAGGAAATGTCAAAACTATTATGTGCGTATATTGACTGCATTACCGTTTTTCTTAAACCTGATTATTTATTTTGGTAATACAATGGGTCAAAGCTTTACTTACGTCAATGGAAATAAAAGGGCAATGATTTGGAGTAGTAGTAACCTGAATAATCTCTTTACAGAGTTAGGAACGAAACTGTCACTTTTTTATCCAGGTACTTGGATAGCTACTTTAGTAGTCTTGGCATTATTACTATGTTTAATTGTTGGAATTTATTTAAGTTTTGACAATAAGAAAACTTCTATTTTTTTAGTTATTTTGATGATAATGGGATTTTGTTCAAGGTTAATTATGGGATTTTCTCCCACAGTATGGGCTTCCGGAATGCGGACGTACTATATACTTTATGTTGTTATCGCCATCTTAGTACTAATGGCAGTTAAAGAGCTAATGAAAAGCATGAGTGTACAAAAAAATGAATTTATGCAATTTGGATTAACCGTGCTTGGTATTTGTACCTTTATAATAACGGTGATAAACAGATAATATACAAAAAATCCCTCGCTTTAGTATTAGGTGAGGGATTTTACTCGTTTTTCGATTAATTGTTTTAACACTTGCAAGTTTCTACGAGTAGCTTGTTTCCGACCTTCATATACTCACCTCAGGCTGTTTACATGATTGTACGTTCTTTTTGTAAAGGATACAGTGATATGTATATAATGGCATAAAGAAACGTTCAAACAAAAAAACTCGTGAAGCAAAATTAACTTCACGAGTTGTAGTGCAGATGATGGGACTCGAACCCACACGAGCTAACGCTCACATGACCCTCAATCATGCTTGTCTGCCAATTCCAACACATCTGCGTAATAATAACACACTAATGATAGCGAGGTTTTACATAGTTGTCAAGCTCAAAAATGGGAGGACTTATTAAGATGGAGAAATATGACGGAGAATTTTCAGGACTGGGAATGATCTTAGGTGTATTGATTGGACTTGCATTCGGACGTTTTTTGCTTGGTTTTATGCTAGGAATCATTTGTGGAATTGCAATGGATTGGGCAGCGAATCTATGGAATGACTATCATGACAATTAAGTTCTCAACGCTTGTTTGTGTTTTTTTAATACTTACGTTTTTCCTAAATAAGTGGCAAAATTTTCTAGGATGGAGTATGATATTGAAATAGTAAATAACAAAAAATTTGGAAAGTTCTAACTTTTTGAAATGAGGGATTGGCTAAGTGATGAGAGAATTTGAAAAATCCAACAAATTAGAAGGTGTCAGTTACGATGTTCGCGGTCCCGTTCTAGAAGAAGCGGAGCGGATGCAAGAAGAGGGCATTAGTATTTTAAAATTGAACACGGGAAATCCCGCACCTTTTGGATTTGAAGCACCAAACGAAGTCATTCGTGATTTGATCATGAATGCCCGTGACTCAGAAGGCTACTCAGATTCCAAGGGGATCTTTTCTGCTAGAAAAGCAATTGAGCAATATTGCCAACTGAAACATTTTCCGAATGTGACGATCAATGATATCTACACCGGCAACGGAGTGAGCGAATTGATCACGATGTGTATGCAGGGGTTGCTGGACAATGGAGATGAAGTACTGGTTCCAATGCCGGACTATCCGTTGTGGACGGCTTCTATTGCATTAGCTGGAGGCACACCTGTTCATTATATTTGCGATGAAGAGGCAGAATGGTATCCTGATATTGATGATATCAAATCAAAAATAACGAGTCGGACAAAAGCTATTGTTATCATTAATCCTAATAATCCTACTGGGGCACTTTATCCAAAAGAATTATTAGAAGAAATCGTTGAAGTAGCTCGACAAAATAACCTGATTATTTATTCCGACGAAATCTATGATCGCTTAGTGATGGATGGTCTAGAACATATTCCGATTGCTACATTAGCGCCTGATTTGTTCGTTGTTACGCTGAACGGTCTATCCAAATCTCATCGTGTAGCAGGATTTCGAGTAGGCTGGATGGTCCTAAGTGGAGATAAGTCACACGTCAAAGGCTATATAGAAGGGCTGAATATGTTGTCCTCCATGCGTTTGTGTTCCAATGTATTGTCTCAGCAAATTATCCAAACCGCGCTAGGCGGTTATCAAAGTGTCGATGAGCTGCTCCTGCCAGGCGGAAGGATCTATGAACAAAGAGAATATATCTATAATGCAATCAATGATATTCCTGGTCTTTCAGCCGTAAAACCAAAAGCTGCTTTTTATATATTCCCAAAAATTGATACAAAGCGATTCAATATTTTGGATGATGAAAAATTCGTTTTGGACTTTTTACATGAACATCATATTCTACTTGTACATGGTGGTGGATTTAATTGGAACCAGCCAGATCATTTTCGAATCGTTTATCTTCCTAAAATGGATGATTTGAAACAAACAGCTAAGAAAATGAGAGAATTCCTAGCAACCTATCGCCAAAAATGATTTTAAAAACCAAATTTTTCAGTAGGAGGGCCACAGACAAACACACTGAGGCTCTCTTTCTAGTGGAGTTTTCTTAAATAACTAAAGTATATTATTTAGTTGCAAGTCTTTTCTTGAAGTTTGCGACTTCCTAAAGTAAAATACGAATAGAATGCGAATACGCATATTTTGGGGAGGATACTTATGGAAACGTTAATCGAGTCCTTTGGAACGATCATTAAAGAGATTCGAAAAGAACAAAAAATGACGCAAAAAATGCTTTCGCAAGATATTTGTTCACAAAGTGTATTAAGTCGGATCGAAAATAATGAGGAACTGCCGAATGTATTGGTGATGATGCAGATTTGTCAACGGCTAGGGGTAACGATTGATCATGTGATGAATCTCTCTCGAAAAACTACTCGGACAAACGATAAATTATTTGAACTGTTGGATAGTTGTTTCCAAAAACGTGATTATCGGAAGTTAGAACAAGTACTAAAATCTTCTGATATTTCTGAAAATCTGTATCAAGCAACTGACTTTCAACGCTATTATTATTATTTCGGTGTTTGCGAATTCACGTTGCGTCAAAATATCTCTCAGTCCCTTTATTATTTGAAAGAAGCATTAAGCTACTCTAGCCAAAAAGAAAGAATCCATGTTTCTGACACAGAAATACAACTGATTAGTTGTATCGGAAAAATATATGGTGTGGCAGGAAAAACGGCTGAAGCACGCTACTATTTGAGTCGAAGCATCCAACTGCTGCATCAATCAGCTGATGAACGATCAAAAAGTGAATTTTCGCAAATTTTTTATAATTATGGAAATTTCTTATTCCATCAAAATGAAATCGACGAAGCGTTAGAACAGGTGAATCAAGGAATCTATTGGGCTCAAGAGAAGAATAGCTACTATTACCTCAATGATTTATTTGTGCTTAAAAGCTTAATATACAAGCGTAAAGAAGAACCAGAAAGAGCAGCATTCTATGAAGGCTTAGCACAAGCTGTGAAACAAATTTCAAAAAATTTGTAAATGGTGTAGACCATTCTTGACTTCTTCTCTAAATAAGAGTACTTTAGAGGTAGAAAAACAAAGGGAGAGAATAGAATGAGAACTTTTATCTATGCTGACAAATTCTTTTTAGCGTCAGGTGTCAAACATGCAGGCTATCTTGAAATTACCGATGGACTTTTTGGTGAATACACCAAAGAACTACCTGAGGGAGAAGTCAACATCATTGACCAAAGCGGCAAATGGATTGCTCCTGGTTTGGTAGATACACATATTCACGGCTATATGAATCATGATGTAATGGATAATGATGCAGAAGGCATCAAAGTGATGTCTGAAGGTCTGTTATCTTGTGGAGTGACTTCATTTTTACCAACAACATTGACGTCAAGCAAAGAACGTTTAAAAGATGTAGCTGAGACAATCGGCAAAATGTATCAGGAAGCACCAGGAGCTAAAATCAAAGGAATCTATTTTGAAGGTCCTTTCTTCACAGAAGAACACAAAGGGGCACAAAACCCAAGTTATTTCGGGGATCCTGATTTGGATACTTTCCATGAATGGCAAGAAGCTTCAGGTGGGTTAATCAAAAAAATTGCTTTAGCACCGGAACGTCAAGGTGTAGAAGAGTTTGTCAAACAAGTGACTGAAGAAGGAGTAGTTGTTTCTCTAGGACACAGTAATGCTACACTAGAAGAAGCGCAAAAAGCTGTTGAAGCAGGCGCAAGTGTATTTGTCCATGCTTTCAATGGTATGCGTGGATTGAATCATCGCGAACCAGGTATGGTGGGTGCGTTATTATCTTTAGAACATGTCTTTTCTGAATTGATTTGTGATGGCCATCATGTACATCCAAATGCTGCGGGAATCCTAATGGAAAAAGCAGGACATGATCATGTCGCATTAATTACAGACTGTATGATGGCCGGTGGGATGCCTGATGGAAATTACAATTTAGGCGAATTTCCAGTAGTAGTAAAAGAAGGAACAGCACGTCTAGAATCTGGCAACTTAGCTGGAAGTATATTGAAATTGAAAGAAGCAATTAAAAATGTTGTAGACTGGGGATTAGCAACACCAGAACAAGCAGTCATGATGGCTAGTCTGATTCCAGCAATCAGCTGTAAAATCGATGATACATGTGGAAAAATCGCTCAAGGACGCGATGCAGACTTTATCGTATTGAACCCTGATATGACATTGGAAGCAACTTATCTAGATGGCGTGGAACGTTTCCACGCATAATATAATTTAAGTTAACCTTAAAACTAAACTTCTTAAGTTTGGTTTTAAGGTTTTTTTTGTGTTCTAGTAAAAATCACTTTACATAAGTTTCAAAAGTTTCTTTAATTTCCTATTGTTCAATAAGTAACAATGTAAAGATAAAATTAAAAATGTTAATACGTATTAGCAAAATAAAAGCGTTTTTTTATTGTGAATAAATGAACATAATTAGGAGGAGAAAGATGAACTTATTTGACATTTTTCGATCGACTTTGACAGATATGTCGATTGTCAGTGCAATCACTTCAACAGTTTTTATTATATTATTAGGGTTTGTTTGTAGAAAAAAGGGGATTTTTTCTGAATCTGTTGGAAAAATTCTATCGAAAGTCGTCTTAACAGTGGCTTTGCCAGCACTGGCATTTCGAGCTTTCATGCAAGATATCAATACAGAATTACTGATGCAAGGAATCAATGTCTTGATTTGGGGATTAGTTATTTATATTATTCTTATTCTAGTTTCAAAACCTTTTTTCTTAAGCTATAAAGGGGATAAGCAAACAACGTTGCGTGTCCTGACGATCTTTGGTTCTACGACCTTTTTCGGAACGCCTATCGTCAGTGCGATTTATGGTCCTGTCGGCGTGATGTATTCCTCAATTTTCAATATTGGCTACCGAATCTTTTTGTATTCTTATGGATACATAAAAATGAGTGGCTTGAAGATGGAAGCTAAAAATATCAAAGCGATGTTCGTCAATCCAATCATTATCGCTACTTTTGCCGGCCTTTTCATTTGGCTGTTCCAAGGGTATCTGCCACAAGTGTCAGTTACAGGTGCAGAAGGAGAGATAAGCCAAGTAGCGTTTTTGCGAATTGACCAGACTGCACCGTGGCTATTTCAGCCGATGGATTATTTAGCTGGTTTAAGTTCACCATTGGCGTGGCTAGCAATCGGCGCAACATTAGGTGAAGTAAGCTTCAAAAAAGCTGCATCTGAAAAAACTTCATGGTATTACAGTCTAGTCAAAGTGGTATTTGTACCTGCATTGAATATCGTGATTCTAGCAGTTTTGACGGCAACGAATATTCTACCAGTCAATTTTGAAGCACTGGCAACAATCGTTATCATGATGGCTACACCAGCTGCAACAGTGGCAGCAGCCTATGCTATCAGTTTTGATAGGGAGGCACTTTTAGCCTCCAATGCATCCTTACTGTCAACTATTTTTGCTGTGGTACTGACACCTGTATGGATCGTTGTATTACAAATGATTCATGGCATAGGTTTATTTTCATAAGAAATGGAGGAAGAAAGTATGAGAATCGCATGTTACGGTGTTCGTCCGAACGAGATAGATTTTTTTGAAAAATTGAATATTTACCATTATGATCTCAGTCTTTATGAAGAACTGTTGACACATGACAATATCGTGTCAGCAAAGGACCATGATGCTGTATTGTTGAGGGGAAATTGTATAGCAGATGAGACCAATCTTGCAAAAATGCAGGAATATGGGATTCGTTATGTTTTTACACGGACTGTGGGAGTCAATCATATCGATCTACAAGCGGCAGCTGATTTTGGTATGACAGTAGCCCGTGTACCATCGTATTCGCCAAATGCGATAGCAGAGTTATCTTTGACTTTTGCCATGATGCTTTTGAGAAATACTGCGTATACGACGATCCGAACATCTTTCAAAGATTTTCGAGTGGATGAGCAAATGTTTAGTCGTGAAATCAGAAATTGCACAGTAGGGATCATAGGAACAGGCAGGATAGGGTTGACGGAAGCTGTTTTGTTTAAGGGACTAGGAGCCAAAGTGATCGGCTACGATATTCATCAGACAGAAGCTGCTAAAAAAGTATTGACGTTCCACTCGCTTGAAGAGTTATTAGCCAAAAGCGATATTGTCAGTATTCATGTACCTCATATCCCAGGTGAAAACGATCAAATGATCAATGAAGGATTTTTAGCTCAAATGAAAAAAGGCAGCATCTTGATTAATACAGCCCGTGGAGAGCTTCAAGATAATGAAGCTATTTTAAGAGCTTTGAAAAGCAATCATTTAGCTGGTTTTGCAACCGATGTTTTTGCAAATGAAACAGAGGTTTTTTTCCGATCCTTCAAGCCATGGGAGACGATTCCAGACCCTGCTATCCAGCAATTAGTAGAAATGTACCCTAGAGTTCTTGTAACCCCGCATGTAGGTTCAAATACAGATGAGGCATTATCAAATATGATTTCGACAAGTTTCGAGAACTTTCGTGAAATAATAGAAACTGGAAAAACGAAAAATGAGGTATCTCTTCCTAAAGCCCGTCAATTAAGATAAGAAAACATGGATATTCGTCAATAAAATGTTTAAAAATAGTCCAAGTAAACAGTTGTTACTTCTGTATACTTGGACTATTTTGTATGGGATAATTCGATGACTCAACAGTAATCTGTGAGCTTTTTCCGCCCATTCTTTGTCAATTCATAACAGGTTAGCGGCCGGCCGATTTCCAAATATTTGATTCTTTCGTTCAATATATCTTGTTCTACTAAAAAATTCAAATATTTCTTGACGGATATACGTGACAGTGAGCTTTTTTGAGCCAGTTCTTTTGTTGAAAAAATAGTATCTTCTTTTAGAATAAATGCACTTATTTTTTTTAAAGTCAGTTTTGACAGACCTTTAGGCAAATCGATGAATGATGGTATTTCGTGAATGGGAGTGGTGTGGTTGAATACTTGATCGATCAATTTCTGATCGGCTTTTTCAGTCGTTTGGATTGTCTGAGAGAAAGCAAGATACTTTTCGATCGCCAGCTGAAAACGTTGCAAAGTGAACGGTTTGATCAAATAATCTAAGGCACCGTAGCGGATCACATTCTTTATGGTTTCGATATCATCTGCAGCAGTGATCAAAATCACTGGGATATCATTTCCTTGCTGTCTAAGCCAAGATAAAAAATGGATACCACTTTCGCCAGGCATGTATACATCAAGCAGCAGCAGATCTGCGTTTTTTTGTCTGAAATATTTTTTTCCTTCTTCTACATTTCTGAAACTTTCGATTACGTTCATATTAGGGATGCTTTCCACAAAAGTACGATTCAATTCTGCAACCATTGGATCATCTTCGATTATCAGGACATTTGTCATCATTTTGATCTTCCTTTTTTGGTAATTCTAGATAGACGATTGTACCGCCATTTGTTTGTTTGGAAAATTCTAAAAATCCACCGTGGCGTTTGACGATTGAATGGATGAGATTCAATCCAAACCCACGATTGATTCCCTTCGTCGAAAAACCTAGCGTAAATATTTTTTCTGAGATTTCTTCTGATATCCCGACACCGTCATCGCAGACGGTCACGATGAATACTTCAGCTTCTGTGTCATAGTTTAAATGAATCCGGACCTGTCCGTTTCTTTCATGTTTTTGTAGCACGGCTTCTTTTGCATTATCAAGTAAGTTCCCTAACACTTGCAAAAGTGAATGGATGGAGTCATCCATCTCCATTTTAGGGATAAAAGAATCGCTTTCTAACAGCATTTCAACAGATTGTTCTTTGGCTTCGTTTATTTTGCCTAATAAAAAACCGGCAATTGCAGGTACTTTGATCAGACTTGAGACTTGGCCAATCTCTTTTTTATAATTTTGATTTAGCTGCTGGATAAAATGGGTGACTTCTTCATACTTCTTCAAATCAATCAAACCAGAAATGACATGAAGTTTATTCATGAATTCATGGGTTTGAGCTCTCATGGAGTTTATATATTGTTTCGTCCCCCCAAGCTCCTCCATTAATTTCATTACTTCTGATCGATTTCGTAAAGTTGCGACTGCTCCTAAAAAACGGTCATTGCTAAAAAGAGGTGTAACGCTAGAAATAGTTTCTATCCCATTTAAATACATGGATTGAGTCCGAACGGTCGTTTGATGCTCAATCGTCTCTTTAAACAAAACGTCATATAGATTATCACTGATTTTTTTTCCTACTTCGAAATCCAATAGCTGCTCTGTTTGGTAGAAAATGTTTTTTGCAGGTGTATTGATCAAGAGGATAGTTTTATCAGAAGAGATGGCTAAGATTCCTTCATCTACTTCATTTTCGATAATCGTTTTTTCACTTAACTGTTCTGCTATTTCTTGTGGTTCAAGTCCAAGCAGTACTTTTTTCATTTTTTGGGCAAGAAAAACGGCGCCTATGATGCCTACGCTAAGTCCAATAATCAATGAAAAAACAATCATTTTTTGTCCATCTTTGACTTGATTGTCAATCGTGTTGTTTGTTAAGCCAACACAAACTGCACCAATAATCTCTTGATCATAATAAATAGGGACGAAATAGCGGAAGCCGAACCCTAACATTCCTTCTTTTTCAGAGAAAAATTCTTGTCCTCCAATCACTTTTTTCACATCTTCATGACTTGAGAAAGGAAGACCGATGTAACTTGGGTCTGCGTGAGAATATCGAATGCCTTCAGGGTCCATGACAACGATAAAATCTAAATTCGATGCAATCATGATTTCATTTGTTATTCCTTGAATCGCATGTGTCGGGTCACCAGTCTGCAGCTTTTTTTGGATGAGTTTATCATTGGCAACGATTTTAGCAATGCTAGAGATTTTATCTGACACACTAGATCGGTTCATCGAAAGAATAAAATTCCTGATCAATATGGCAGAAACAATCAAAGAAACGAATGTGGAGAAACAAACGACAAGGATGATCGTGTTCTGGAGCTTTAATGGTTTTTTCTTAAAAAAAGGAAACATAGGCTACCTCGAAAGAATTTATTGTGAAAATTTTAACATGAAAACAAAAATTTAACAAATTGTCAACGATAAACACAACCTTCCTATAAAAAACACCACTGAGTCGGTAAAAGAAGCTATACAGAATTTTCAAACATTGGTATGATAGACGTAGAAATGGAAGGAGGCGTGTATATGATAGGGGGAATCGCACTTGAGACGATTTATTGGTATACATTGCTGATTTGTGCAGGATTGGCAGTCCTATTGATTATTTTTGGAGATGTATTCGATTTTGATGGCCCGCTTGATCCGATGCTTATTATCCCTTGGTTAACTTTCACAAGCTTATTTGGTTTTCTAGGTGAGCGTTTAACAGATCAATCATCTTTATTTTTATTTATTGCTAGTGGAGGCATATCGATAGTGTTGGTATTTTTGCTTAATTTCTATATATTGATGCCGATGAAACATGCCGAATCAACGATGTCGTCTTCTGAAAAAACTCTGGAAGGACAAGTAGCTGTTGTGATCACACCGATCCCTGTACGAGGTATGGGAGAAATTCAGTTGAAAAGTGTTACCGGTTCCATTAGTCGTCCAGCTTGTTTTTACAGCCCCCAAGAACAGACAGCTGAGCGGGGAACGAAAGTATTGATCATTGAGATCAAGGAAAGAATCTGTTATGTCATGCCTTATGAAAGCATGATAAAAGCTTAAAGGAGCGTGTGTTAAATGGAAATACCAGTTGTTTTTATCGCGATCGCAATCGCAGCTTTGATTTTACTGATGTTGCTGATCGTCTTTGTAGCGAAGTACCAGACAGCAAAACCGGATGAAGCGTTGATCATCAGTGGAAGTTATTTAGGAAGCAAAAATGTGCACATTGATGAAAGCAATAACAAAATCAAAATTGTGCGTGGAGGTGGCGCATTCGTCTTGCCAGTTTTTCAACGTTCGAATCGGATCAGTCTATTATCGAGTAAATTGGACGTCTCCACCCCTGAAGTGTATACGGAACAAGGCGTACCGGTGATGTGTGATGGTACTTCGATCATCAAAATCGGTTCATCTGTAGAAGAGATTGCTACAGCAGCAGAACAGTTTTTAGGCAAGACAAGAGAAGAACTGGAAAATGAAGCAAGAGAAGTATTAGAAGGACACTTGCGCTCGATTCTTGGTTCTATGACTGTAGAAGAAATCTATCAAAATCGCGATAAGTTCAGTCAAAGCGTACAAGAAGTCGCTTCTGTAGACCTTGCAAAAATGGGGTTGATCATCGTTTCTTTCACTATCAAAGAGGTCAGAGACAAAAACGGTTATCTTGACTCTTTAGGGAAACCAAGAATCGCCCAAGTCAAAAGAGATGCAGATATAGCAGAAGCGGAAGCTCTAAAAGAAACGCGTATCAAAAAAGCTCAAGCAGAAAAAGAATCACAAGCAGCTGAATTACAGCGACAAACAGAGATCGCAGAATCATTAAAAGAAAAAGAACTGAAATTAGCAACCTACAAACAAGAACAAGATGTTGCTAAAGCAAAAGCAGACCAAGCCTACAATTTAGAAAGTGCCCGAGCACAACAACAAGTAATCGAACAGGAAATGCAGATTAAAATCGTAGAACGTCAAAAACAAATCGAACTGGAAGAAAAAGAAATCACACGTCGTGAAAAGCAATATGATTCGGAAGTGAAGAAAAAAGCAGATGCCGATCGGTACGCTAAAGAACAAGAAGCACAAGCTCAAAAAGTCAAAGAAGTGACTGAAGCCGAAGCAGAACGATTCCGTGTGGAAGCACTGGCAGAAGCGGAAGCCAATAAGACACGTTTAGCTGGACAAGCAGAAGCCGAAGCAGCACTAGCAAAAGGAAAAGCAGAAGCCGAAGCAAAACAAAAGATCGCCAATGCCTTCAAGGAATATGGCGAAGCAGCTGTCTTGAGTATGGTTATCGATATGCTACCGCAATTGATGCGCGAAGCAGCACAGCCGCTAGGAAATATCGAAAAAATCTCTGTTGTCGATACAGGAAGCAGTTCAGGAGAAACCAGTGGAGCGAACCGAGTGACAAATTATGCCACAAATTTGCTTTCTTCTACTCAAGAAACACTAAAAGCGACAACAGGACTTGACTTGAAGGAAATCGTAGAGAATTTGTCGACACGTGGGACTACTAGCCAAGTAAATATGTATGAAGCGCCAAAAGAGGCAGAACAAAACTCGATGAAGGAAGAATAAAGTAGTACACTTCACCGTTCAATCAAAAATGGAGGAAGACTTTTTAAAGTTCTTCTCTCCATTTTTTTATTTTATTGCAAAAGAAAATTAGTCCTCGCTATTTTTCTTTTGTTTTTGGATCTTAGCTTCTATCTCTTGTAAATTTGTTCTTAGCAATCGTTCTTTCTTTTGGAGTTCGACCAAATCTTCTGATAGTTCTTCCTTCTTTTCTGTTTCAGGAGGACGAAGAAAGAAATTGATACCGATTGCAATGAATGTCCCTATAAAAGTATCTAGTACACGTTGGATAGCATACAAAGCGGATTCGCCTTGAGGGATGCTCAACGCAATCAGCAACAACGTAGCGATTGCGGAAATGATACCGGAATTATTGTTAATACCATCTGACACGACGATCACAATAATAACTAGAATAGGAAGCAAGATCAATTCTACCAAAAAATCATTGTGAAAATAGCTTTTGACAAAAAAATAAATGATAGCTAATGTACCACCTAATGTATTGCCGATGATCCTAGACTTTCCAAAAGAAACGGTTGTAGTCAAGTCCTGACGCAAAGAAAAAACAGCAGATAATGCAGCAATCATCGGGATTCCTCGTTGAGTCAAATGAAAAAACAAGATACATAAAAAAACAGCTAAGGCACTTTTGATCGTACGCATACCTAGTCGAAAACGGCCAAATTGCATAGAGATTCTCCTTTTTGGTCTTTTTACTATCATACCTAAACTTTTGTCTGATAGCTAGTTTTTCATTATTCAAGTATAATTAAAATAAAAAAGGGGGAAGTAAATGCGTATAGGAATGCGAACAGTCAAAACAGTGATCAGTGTCTTCTTTTCGATGGTCACAGCGGGTAGCTTATCGCTGTTGTATTGGCCAGCTGCAGGGATCATTGCATTATTAAGTGTAGGAAATACCAAGCGCTCTACATTGCGTACGGGCATGAATCGAATCGCAGCCTTTATATTAGCTACGGCAACAGCACTGTTCAGTTTTTTTGCTGTTGGGTATACTATTTTTGGCTTCAGTCTTTTTTTATTCCTGTTCATCCCGCTTGCCTCTCGCTTCAAATTAACCGAAGGGATAGTAGTAAATTCGGTTTTGGTCACTCATTATTTAGTGGAGGAAAACATGTCTTGGCAGCTGATCGGCAATGAAGCGGGATTAATGGCGATTGGATTAGTATTTGCTTTGCTTGCAAATGTTTACATGCCAGATCGTACGAAGCAGCTGAAGGAAAACCAAATACAGATCGAAAAAGAATTTCGAAATATTTTGAGACAAATGGCAGAATTTCTTTTATCAGAAAATAAAGAAGATGTGCAGATCAAATGCGAACATTTACTGACATTCATTCGCGAAAGCCAAGAAGATGCCAGAGAACATCAAGAAAACTACTGGCTCAGACAGCCGCTATACTACGAAACTTACTTCTCTATGAGAAGAGCACAGGCCAATGTGATTAAAGACATGCTGGAAAATCTAGAGAGAATCCAGCAACCAGCTTATTATGGAAAACATATCTATGGTTTATTGATTTATACTGCAGAAACATTTTCAGAGTCAAATGATGGCAGACAAATTTTAGCACGTATTGAAGAAGTTTATGTATTGTATCGGCAAATGCCTCTGCCGACTAGTCGCCCTGAATTCGAGGATCGAGCAGAATTGTTCCAGTTTTTGCAGTCTTTTAAAAGTTTTATTGAAATCAAGGCAGAATTCTCCCAACAAAAAATCCAAAAATAGAGGTTGTGAATTCAGCTAATATTCAGGTCAAAAAGCTGATTTCACAACCTCTTCTTTAAACGGTGTTCTCCTGTCAACTCCTCGGTCACAAGTCACAATATTCAACAAACATGAGAAGCTGTTTTTTGAACTTGTTCCTTGTGACTCGGAGCTGGACGGCAGGCTCACGACCTCTTTCTTTTACTCTAATTCACCAGCTGCCCAATGATTGATGGGTCCATATTTGTGCCCTACATTTATTTCTTCACGAATTGCACGGTTTACATAGTCTTTTGCCAATCGGATCGCTTGTTCAACTGTTTTTCCTTTCGCTAACTCAGCTGCAATACATGCAGATAGCGAATCGCCAGTTCCGTTGATCCGGTCGGTAGGATAAAATGGTGCATTTAACCAAAATGATTTTCCTGATTCGAGCAATACGTAGTCATTGACTGTTTCTTGCTGCGCATCTTTAGCATGATGTCCTTTGATCATAACGTTTTTTGCACCCATATCTTGCAGTTCTTTTGCTGCTTGCACAAAATCTTCTTCAGCTGCTAATGTCCGTCCAGTCAGCTTTTCTGCTTCATAAAAATTAGGTGTCAGTACTTCGGCCAAAGGGACAAGCTTTTCTTTCAAGCTTTGCAAAGCAGATTCTTCTAGTAAAAGATTTCCATGTTTCGTTACGATTACGGGATCCACGACTAATGGTCCAAAATCATATTTTTGGTAATTTTTTACAACTGTCTCAATCAACTTTGAATCTGCTAGCATACCTGTTTTAGCTGCACGTATTTGAAAGTCCTTCGCAATCAGTTCAAATTCTTTGTCGATAAAATCTGTTGGCAATGTCACACTTGCTCCGATTCCGTAAGAATTACCTGCAACACATGCGGTCATGACAGAAACACCGTAAACATTTCTTGTAAAGAATGTATGCATATCTGCTTGCATCCCTGCGCTTCCATCGCTATCTGATCCTGCGATCGTCATTGCTTGTACATACTGATCTTCCATCAAATCGATTCCTCCATTTTTATAAAAAGATTTTTCATAATGCTGTTACTGTTTCTATCATATGTTTTTCAAAGTATCCCTCAGTAAATATACCACTACCTTTTCTTGGTAATCAAATTTATTTGAAAAAACATTTGTAATAAATCAGAAAATAGTTGTCATTTGTTTGTATTCGCTATTCTAATAATAAATAACCACTATTTGATTTATATATATTTCAGTATCCTTCTTGTTTTCATATAACCAAAGGCGCTATGATTTCCATATGAAAAAAATAAAGTCAGGTGAAAAAAATGAAACTTGAGGATAAAAAAGTCATTTTGAAGAAAATCAAACGACTACCAGACCAAATAGATGGCTATACGATCTGTTCTTTCAAAAAAGACAGGAGTATAAAAGCTTATACGCAAAACACAGAAAAAGGAATAATCTATTTCCTACATGAAGAAGGTTACGATACCCAAACCTTTATGTTTACTGAAAAAAAAGAATTTCATAAACAGATGAAAAAACTGATTGAAAAAGAATTTCCAAGAAGTCATAAACTCTATGTGAATCAGCAATTTTAACTTCTAACTGTTCTTTATTAATTAAAAATGTTCTGTAATAAAATAAAACTTTATAACAACTATAACAAAACCAAATACAAAACAGAAGTTCTATAAGTTATAATCATAGTTGTTAGGTGATTCATCTAGTAAAAACACCAGATTTCAAATTTCACACAATTTAAACTAGATCAATCATCAACCTTCTTCAAATTGTTAGAACCCTTTCCCGAGGAGCTGCAGCATAAGCAAAAAAACAAACAGGAAGCCAAATGGCTAAGACATTTTTTCTATTAGTCTAGTTGTTTCTCGTCGCAAGTTTAAGACTTTAGAAAGTTATTTCTAATGATGTTTGGGTTGTTTTGATCAATGCTTATGCACAGCTCCTTACCTATTATTTATCTCAACAGATCTAACAAATTAATGGACTATTTAAGGAGTTTTTTTATGCTTACGATCTATTCTTCTCGCACACATAGTTACCATCTGATGGCAAACTGGCTGAAAGACCATCAAATGCCTTACAGAGAACGAATTTTCACACCTAAACAGCCTTTAACAAGGAAAGAGATATTTTATTTATTGTCATTAACAGAAAACGGATTTGACGATCTATTAGCTAAACGCTCGATTGATTATAAAAATTTGAAAGACCAAATCGACCAATGTACGACCTCAGAGCTTGTCGATCTGATCGTCTCGCATTTTACTTTGTTACAACGTCCCATCATTACTGACGGAAAGAAATTATTAGTCGGATTCAATGAAGATAGCATGCGTCTTTTTATCCCTGTACAATGGCGCAGAAGTCAACTGAAATCTGTCTATAACGATTTTACATGGGTAAGCAATCTAGAAAATTCTACGGATTTAGATGATGAATTTTTAAATTATTATATATAAAAAAGACTGTGACAAAAGCGTGTCACAGTCTTTTTTTCTACGCCGGATAAATAGAATATTTTTACAAATCTGAATACATTCACCAGTAATAAGCGCTTTGAGTGAATTGACGATAAGAATGACGGACTAGACTGCCATAAATGATCAAGAAGACACCCGTTCCTACCGTAACAAAAAATATAGAGGCACCGATACTACCATCCATATACCACATTAAAGAAGCCAAAAGTGGGAAAAGTGAAAAAATACATAATCCAATTCCTGCAATCAGTGAGAAGCCAAAACTTCGCTGATACTCTTCTTCTTTTTCTTTTGCTTCTGCTAATACTTTTTCAGGTATTTTCCGATGGTGCAAAAAGTGATTTAAACGTGTGATTTTCATACCAGAAGCAATAAAAAAACCGACAGCTAATGCTATACCGAAAATCAGACAAGAAATACCCATGAACACATATCCTGCTGAACAAAAGAAAAGAAAACTTGCAAAAGATAAGCTAATGAATAGAACACCTGATGCCACTTGGAGACTTGCCGCTCTGTATTCTTTCCAGTAGTTTTCTGCTTCGCTTAAATAAATAGAAGCTGTGTTTGTTTCCGTCTCGTCAGCTTGATGTTTTTTTTCGACATCTAGTTCTTCTAATAATTCATCGATTGAACCAAATGTCGAAATTACTGTACCGATGGCCTCCTGTTCATTTTTTCCTTCTCCCATCAATTCATGATAATGGTCTTCCATATTTGCCAACAAATCAGTTTTCAGCTTATCTATCTCGGTACTTTGAGGTACTCCGATAAAAAGACTGTCTAAATAATTACGGATTGTATCCATTTAATTTCCCTCCAAAAATTGATCGACTACGTCTTTCGTCGTCAGCCACTCTTGCTTTTTTTCTTCTAAAAGATTACGCCCTATTTCAGTGATTTTATAATATGTCCGCTTTTTTCCATGAGTCACTTCTCCAGGATACGAAACAATCAGTTGATTCTTTTCTAAACGGGCAAAAACGGAGTAAAGTGTTGTCTCTTTGATCACATAGGAATCATTTGTCCTCTCACGAATCGTTTTAGAAATTTCATATCCATAAGAATCGTTTTTGTTAAGGATCGATAAAATAATCGCATCATTGTATCCGCGTATTCCATCACTTGAAATCATTTTCTTTCCTCCATATTACTCCATCTGTCGTTGTAATTAGAATAGCATGATTACTTCATCAGGTAAAGTAATTTTTTACAAAAAAATAAAAGGAACAGAAAGCAAAAGAAGCGTTATGCTTTTTTGCTTTCTGTTCCCTTAATTTATTTATTTTACAACCATGACGTTACATGATGCGTGGTTGACTACATAGGAAGTAGTGGAACCTACTAGTGCACGTTCTACCGCATTCAGACCTGTCGCCCCCATGACAATCAGATCGATTGGTTCTTTCGATTCATGGAAATTAGCAATCAGTGTCTTTGGATAACCGTAAAGAACATATGTCTCGATATCTGTCAGGCCTTTTTCAATTGCCAAGTTTCGATGTTCTTTCATCTGGTTTTCCGCAACCTCATCCAATTCTTCCTGAAGGCTTGTTGTAACAAATGCAAAATCACCAAAGTAATTGCCTGTTACTTCATTGACATACAGGATGTGCAACGTTGCCTGATTTCGTTTGGCAATCGTGATTGCCTCAAGAAATGCTTTTTCTGCCTTTTCAGAACCATCAATTGCTACTAAAATATTACGATAAGTATCTACCATTGTAAACGCCTCCTTCACTGTTAGTGTAGCACGATTACAGTGTTAGAACAAACATTTTGTGAACGTTTTATCAAAAAATATCAGGCATCAAATCCGTTTTTTTCAGAGACCGTTTTAAACCAGCGACCTGATTTTTTGATCGTCCGTTTACCGTCTTGTGCCAAATCAACAGCGATAAAGCCATAGCGATTCTTATAAGCATTTGTCCAAGACCAGTTGTCCATACATGTCCACATGTGGTAACCCACACAATTGGTTCCTTCTTGGATTGCTTGATGGACGTATTTCAAATGATCCGTAACAAACTCGATCCGGTAATCATCTTCAATAATTCCTTCGCTGTTAACAAATCGTTCTTCTCCTTCGACCCCCATCCCATTTTCAGAAATATAGCATTTGATATTACCATAGTTTTCTCTTGTATTCGTTAAAATATCATAGATTCCTTTTTCGTAAATTTCCCATCCACGATATGGATTCATTTTTTTATTGGGCATGTCGTAATTATCAAAATAATCATCTGGCATGGGGCTATGTTCGTGATTGATTGGAGTTTCTTTTGCTTTGATTCGACGAGGCTGATAGTAATTGATTCCTAGCAGGTCAATCGTGTTTTCACGGATGAGTTCTAGGTCTCCTTCATGGATCTCTGGCATTATAGCCAATTCTTTGACAATTTCGATCAACTCTTGTGGAAACTCTCCTTTCACTGCAGGGTCAAGGAATGATCGGTTGAAGAATGCGTCAGCGATCTTCGCCGCTTTTACATCTTCTGGGTTCGTTTCATCTCTCGGATAGCTTGGTGTCAGATTCAAGATGATTCCGATCTCACCATCATGTCCGCCTTCATGGTAGGCTTTGATTACCTTTGCGCTTGCTAGATTCTCATGATAGCCTACTTGGACCGCTTCTTTCATATTGATATGATTTGGATAGTGGAATTGATACAAGTAGCCTCCTTCTACAGGTACGATTGGTTCATTATGAGTAAACCATTTTTTGACCAGATCTCCAAACAGTTCAAAGCACGCTGCTGCATAAGAAACATAAGCGTCGACCGTTTCTCTTGATAACCATCCGCCTTTTTCTTGCAGTGGTAGTGGCATATCGAAATGGTAAAGGTTCACAAAAGGTTCAATACCATTATCCAGCAATTCAGTAAAATAATCTCGATAAAAAGAAACAGCTTTTTGATTGATTTCACCTGTCCCTTCTGGAATCAAACGACTCCATTGGATAGATGTACGAAATGTGTTATGGCCAGTTTCTTTCATTAACTGAACATCTTCTTTGTATTTTGTGTAAACTTGCGAAGTTTTTTCAGGTCCTACTTGATCGAAGAATTTTTCAGGCTCTAATTCATACCAATGATCCCAAATATTTTCTCCTTTACCATCATCACTTACTCTTCCTTCTGTTTGCGGTCCGCTAGCAGCAGAACCCCACCAAAAATTTTCTGGGAATGTGTAGGTTTTCATTTTTTTACTTCCTCTCTTTTTTCTTGATACCGTAATCATAACGAACCCTAAAAAATAAATCAATACTTTTTATGAAAATGACTAGACATTTAAAATTTTTGGCGTTATACTTTGTATGTAATCGATTGCAAATAAATTTGAGGTGAATAAAAATGAACGGTTTTATGGACAAGCTTTCTGAGAAAATCATGCCCTTAGCTAATTTATTAGGGCAAAATCGTTACCTTACAGTGCTGCGGGATGCTTTCATGCTTTCCTTCCCTTTAACGATGTTCGGTTCGATCGTTGTCGTTATCAATAACTTGCCTTTTTTCAGTGACGCAACAAAGGGAACTTTATCGAATTTATTCGGTAATGGGCAAAATGCAACAATGAGCATCATGTCGGTTTTTGTTACTTTTGGTATCGGCTATTATTTATCAAAATCTTATGACGTTGAAGGTATTTTCGGTGGTGCCGTGTCTTTTGCCAGCTTCTTGATTCTTACGCCTTTTGCAATGAAAACCGCTGGCGGTGAAGATGTGACTGGTGTGCTTTCACTTGATCGTCTTGGCGCAAAAGGAATGTTCATTGGAATGATCGCTGCTTTCTTGGCTGGAGAAATCTACTGCAGAATCACGAAACGCGGCTGGCAGATCAAAATGCCTGATGGAGTTCCGCCTGCAGTAACAAAATCATTTGCCGCTTTGATCCCTGCTGTAGTGACACTAACTATTTTCTTAGTAATCAATGCTGTGATGACTGGTATTTTCAATGCTAACTTACATGACGTCGTTTATGAAGTGATCCAAAAACCATTAACTGGTTTGGGAAGTAGTTTACCTGCAACATTGATTGCTTTGTTCTTTGTCCAATTCTTATGGTTCTTCGGACTTCACGGACAAATCATCGTCAACTCTGTAATGGACCCGATTTGGAATACACTGATGCTTGATAACTTAGAAGCTTATCAACATGGAAAAGAATTACCACACATCATCACAAAACCATTCATGGAAACCTTCACTGTTGGTATTGGTGGCTCTGGAATGACTTTAGCTGTCGTTTTATTGATGGCCTTTGTTCTTAAAAAGAAACAGTATCGTGATGTTGGACGATTAGCTTTAGCACCTGGTATTTTCAATGTAAATGAACCAGCGATCTTCGGTCTACCGATCGTATTGAATGCAACAATCCTTATTCCTTGGGTTGTGGCACCTCTAATCGTAACGACGTTCAATTATTTGGTAATGGCTGCTGGACTTGTCCCTGCACCAACTGGCGTCTCTGTTCCATGGACTGTGCCAATCATTGCAAGCGGTGTCTTAGCAACAAATTCATGGCTTGGTGGTATGCTGCAAGTCATCGACTTTGTCATCGTTGCCTTTATCTGGTACCCATTCCTGAAAGTACTAGATAAACAACCAGATTTAGATATTGCTTAATAGATCATTAAGGGGTTGTGACAAAAACTTGTCATGACCTCTTTTTTCGAATAAACAATGTTCCAGATGCTACTTCGAGTTGTCGGAAGCATAATCTTTCGTTATACTCTAGAAGAGGTGAATAACGTGCCAAAATACGAAGAAATCGCAAATATTTTAAGAGAACGTATCCGTTCAAAAGAGTATCCTCCCGATAGTTTTTTGCCTAATCAAGTCGACTTGGTAAAAGAATTTGGTGCGAGCCGGATGACAATCAAAAAAGCCATCAATATCTTAGCAATGGAAGGACTTGTCTATTCGCAGCGAGGATCAGGAACGAAAATCTTGAATCATCCATTTATGCAAAAAGACACATCGCCCGCTAACGAGTATGAAGGTTTGAGTCTCCAAATGAAACGCAGACATCGTTCTTTGAAGAGTCAAATCATTCATTTTGATGTTGAATTCCCTAATCAATATATCCAAGAACGATTGATGATCGATGCCGAGCAACCTGTCTACAATATTCACCGGTTAAGGATCTTAGATGGCGAGCCATATGTTTTAGAGCATACCTTTATGCCAGTCCATCTTGTGCCGGGTTTAAAAAAAGAACATTTGTTAGCCTCTATCTATGATCATCTTCATCAAGAATTGAATGTCCATTTTGCAGGGGCTTATCGTGCTATTTCTGCAGATAAAAGTGATGAATATGATCAGCAATATTTGAACTGTGCAGAAAACGATCCTGTACTGGAAGTTCAGCAAGTCGTCTATCTCAAAGATGGACAGCCGATTGAATATTCTTCCAGCCGAAACCGATTTGATGTTCGGAACTATTCTGTGCTGGATGTGCGTTCAACTTAACCAAAGAGGTTGTGAAAAAGCCGTTTACCAAGAGATCGTGACAGTGGTAAGCAGTTTCAAGTAACAAGAAGAGATCGTGAAATCAACATTCTATTCTATCCTAAGCATTAGCTCAAAAATGAAAAAATAACTCAGCATAAAAAGACTTATGACCACCCGTAATGATTCTAAAGTTAGCTTTTTAAAGCTAGTTTTTTTGAAATCGATACAGCTAGTCGTAAGTCTTTTTATTTTATTGATCCGTCCCTCCTCTTTTCCATTCTTGATTCCTTCCTGATACTTTAGAAGACAAATTAATTGCAAAATAGAGATGCACCCTCTATACTATGTCTAAATCAACTACTTACTTTTTGTAAGTTAACAGGAGGAAATTTATCATGGATACACAAATCAGAGGAATTCACCACGTCACAGCAATGACATCTAGCGCTACAAAAATCTACCGCTTTTTTACAGATATTTTAGGAATGCGCTTAATCAAAAAAACAGTTAACCAAGATGACATCGAAACTTACCATCTTTACTTTACAGACGATACTGGTGCGCCAGGAACAGATATGACTTTCTTTGATTTTCCAAATCAGCCAAAAGGAAAAAAAGGAACAGATACGATCTCTCGTGCTTCTTTCCGTGTGCCAAGTGACGCAGCATTAGACTTTTGGTTGGAACGTTTTGAAAAATATGACGTTACTCATTCAGCAATCAATGAACGTTTCGGCAAAAAATATATCGAATTTGAAGATTTCGATAATCAGTATTATCAATTGATCTCTGACGAAAACAATCAAGGTGTAGCAGCTGGCATTCCTTGGAAAAACAGCAATGTACCGACAGAGTTTGCGATCACAGGACTTGGACCTGTCTTTGTCCGTGTCAGTCAATTAGAGCATATCCGCTTGATTCTTGAAAAAATCTTAGGATTCAAAGAAACAGACCATTCAGGAGATTTCTACTTATTTGAAATCGGTGAAGGGGGAAATGGTGCAAGCATCATTATTGAACATCGGACAGACTTGCCAAAAGCAATCGAAGGATTTGGAAATATCCATCACTTAGCATTGCGTGTAGCAGACAAAGAAGCATTGGAATACTGGATTCAAGTAATCAATAAGATTGAATTGCCAAATTCTGGTTTCGTCGATCGTTTCTATTTCCAATCTGAGTACTTCCTAGCCGCTCATCACGTACTGTTTGAATTAGCAACTGATGGTCCTGGATTCCTTGAAGATGAACCAGCAGAATCAGCAGGAGAAAAACTATCTCTTCCTCCATTCTTAGAAGAACGTCGTGAAGCCATTGAAGCTTATGTCCGTCCTTTCGATACAAGTGATGCAAATAAAAAACGTGAATAATCTCTTCATGCTACTTCATTTGCATCTATAGAAACAGAAAAGAGGGAACAAAATGACCTACATTTTTGAAAAAGGAACAAGTGGCAAGCATTTGATCTTACTTCATGGCACAGGTGGCGATGAACATTCTTTACTGGATATCGCTCACTTTCTTGCACCAAACAGTACATTGCTTTCTTTTCGTGGCACGGTCCAAGAAGATGGGATGAATCGTTTTTTCAAGCGTAATGGATTGAATCAATTCGACCTGGACAGTTTGGAAAAAGAAACAGATAAACTCCATGAAAAAATCAAAGAAATCAGCGAAAAAGAACTGATACCGTTAAGTGACTGGCTGCTTGTCGGCTATTCAAATGGCGCAAACATCGCTGCTCATTTATTATTGGAGCGTGAGACCGAGCTAAATAAAGGGTTGTTTTTCCATCCGATGTCTCTAGGTGTTCATCAAAGCCGTTCCACATTAGAGGATAAAACCGTCTGGATTTCTTATGGTGATAACGATCCAATCGTTTCCCCTGCTTCCTTTAAAGAATTGGCCGATCAATTCGAAACACGCCAAGCAAATGTGACTATTCAGCTAACTGTAACAGGTCATCAGTTGACGATGGACGAAATCGAGCAAGCGAGGGAATGGACAGACCACCTCTTAACTAAATAAAAGAAAAGAACTACGACTTACATAATACAACCTGAAGCAGATATCGATCTGGATCAGATTTTGTGAAAGTCGTAGTTTTTTGTGTCAGATAGGTTAGTCTCCACCAGCTGCAATAACAGATTTATTATAAATAGCCGTTTTATGTTTCAACTCTTCCAATCCCCCGATTTTCTCACCTTTTGAATAAAAACCGTCAGTAATCCCTAATGCTTGAAAAATCGTCTGCTTGTAGGCAATTTCTGCATTCCATTCAACTGTATCAAGGATTTGCAGTGCTTTATGGATAGCTTCGATTCCTGATTCTCCACCTGTGTTGATCAATACGCCATGAGAGTTGAGCAGCAACATATGCGGTAATTCGAGATGCTGTTTTTTTACATAGTCGCTTGTCAATTCAGCAAGTTCTTCAGAGCAATTAGGCTCAAAGTCCATGACAGGGATCTCTTTTACTTTAGCTGTGGCTTCAGTCAAATTAGGCATAGGCAACCCAGTAGTCGCCCAGAACATTGCATTAGGCGCATGAGCATGTAGGACAGCTTTGATAGCTGGATTAGTCTCATACATCGCTTCATGCATATTGATTTCACGAGTTAAATGACCGACTCCGTCAACGATTCTACGCGTTCTTGGTTCTACTACTAGAACCTGTGCAGGAGAAATCTCTCCTAGATAGGCTTCTGACATCATGGTCGGCGTCATGATGATGTAGTCTTTCCCTTGATCATCAGTGGTTTTAAAGGAAAAATTCCCTCCTGCGACATTTGTGTTTTTCCTTTCGAAAATCACTCTTACGATACGTGCCATGTCCTGTCGTTCTCTCTCAAATAACATACGTCCATCTGACATAATGACCCCTCCATTATCTTTTTATAAAACTTTTTTCTCTCAATATTTCTTTGGTAGCTTCTTTTATTTTCATTGATTCTTCTATTTTCCGTTTTCTTTTTTCATCGTACTCTCTGAATAAAACGTGATTTCCATATTTATAGATCACTAGTGCGAAAAAAATGACCAATAGATTGATGATGATATTCTGAGTAAAGAGTCCATATAGAAATAGCAGAAGTGTACCACAAAGAGCGACTGTCCATTTTATTTTATCTGTCTCTTCTCTTTTCATTACTTTCCCACCATTTCAATGCTATTTTTGTAGTTCAGCATAACGTTCACTCGGTACTTTCGCTTTTATCATATATTTATAAAGTAGAACAAACAGTCCTAGAAAAATCACGCATCCTACAATAGCGAGAATATTCCTATTAAATGCCTCCGCAAATAAAACCCTGAACTCCGGTCCTTCTATGGATGACCATGTGATCAACTGTCCTTTCTTGATTCCCTCGACTGCTCCGCTTTTTTCTGCTAAATCACTGAGTATTGGCGCAAGGTAAGTGGCCCCGTACAAATAAATAGGCATCGTGAGGATTCCCAAGATCAGCATACGAGCCAAGTTTCCTCCTGTTAAAAGTAATCCGCCGACCGCAATCGAATAGTTGATAATCCCTGCTAATGGTAATACTTGGTTTCCTGGCAAAATAATGGCATAACCAATAAACACAGGAACAAGTAAAATAGCAGTAACCCAAATTTCTGAACGACCAGCTAATATCGGCCAGTCCAATCCGATATATACTTCACGATCCTTAAACCGCTTTTTCATAAATTCTGACATAGCGTCTGCTAGAGGAGACAAAGATTGCATGAACATTTTAGAGATCATAGGAAACAAACTTAATGCTGTAGCTGTTTGGATCGCTAGATTAAGAGAACCTGAAACGCCATACGCAGCAGCAAAGCCAAGCCCCAATCCAATAATGAATCCCATTACAGAGTTTTCAGAGAAGATCCCAATTTTCTTCTTCAATGCATTCGTATCCGCTCGTTTATTTAAAGCAGGAATTTTATCCATGATCATATTGAAAGGCAGCAATAAGACAGCGGCAGATGTCATAAAATGAGTCACTGTTACTAATGGAATCCCTGTGAGATCTTGTATATGTTTTTGAAACATATCACCAAGCTTTAATTCCAATATAACTTGGACCATTGCAGTAAGAAAGCCTGCAGCCAAACTACCGGAAACATAATAAACTAAATAAGCAGTTAAAGCTTTCCCCCAAACATTCCACATATCAACATTTAACGTCTTCGTCCAATTAAAAAGTAACAGTACACAATTGACCCCAATCGTTACTGCAAAAAATATAAAAGCATAACTCCACGACCATGTGATGCTTGCTGCACCTGTCCACCCAAGATCAAGTGCAGGCAAACTGATTCCCGTATTTTTAGCCAATGCTTCTGATGCTGGACTTACTGCGTTAGACATATAGCCAATGACCATAGACATTCCGCTAAAAGCAATCCCTAAAGTCAAAGCAGACATGAATGCTTTTTTTAATTTCATCCCTGCCAACAATCCAAGTATCAAAATAATCAGGGGAACAAAAATGGCTGATCCTAAGTTCAAAACATAATTGATAATGGTTTGGAAAACTTCCATAAATAAACCTTCTTTCTTTCGAAATATAGTAAATAAAACTATGAACCAACTTTTTTATCCAACAATCCTCCTTTACTGTACTAACTCTTTGATACTGTCATAAATAGGTTCTACACCCATTCCAGTTAAAAATGGAATTCCTGGAAATACTTCAATACCCAAATCTTTTGCTTGTTCAAGTACTTCCTCATCAGGTTGTGCGACATACACATAGATTCCAGCAGTTAGAAGCTCATTTTGAATCGATTTGTAATCAACTGCTTCTACAGGAAATGCGATGCCGTCATCCTCTAACATACTTTGGATCTTACTAGCGATTGTCTGACTCGTTGCTACTCCACTTCCACATGCGACAATTAACCGATTTTTCATTTTTTCTTCCTCCTAAATATAATTTGTAATAAGTTCGTATATGTTTTGCGGTGTTTCTTGTTTCTTATAATTTTCCACGAATGTTTCATCCATGAATAAATTCATAAACGCTTGAAGTAATCCTACTTGTTCTTTTGGTTCTTTGATTCCTAAAAAAAATAGATTTTCTACAGTCATTTCCTGACTATCCCCCATTTGATAAAAATAAATTGGGTTCTTCAGCTGCATAACAAAAACAAATGGCTTTTCGACATATTCACATTCCGAATGTGGCAGCGCGATATTTAAATACTTAGTAATCAATCCAGTAGGAAATTCTCTTTCTCTTGCAATCAGTCCATTCAAATAATTCTCATTGACGTACCCCATTTTTTCTAATCGTTGTGCAGCGATTAAAAAAGCTTCTTCTTTATTTTTTACTTCTACCGCTAATTGAATCAAACTAGGAACGAACATCTCTTTATATTTCATTCCAACCTCCTCCTTTTTGATTAAGTTTGTTAATTTATTGTTCTACTAAGTTCATCTTTGTTTTACAAGAACATTATATTTCTGTTAGTTTGTTTTGTCAACGCTTTCAAAAGAAATTTATTTTGTTAAATTTGATCTACTTGAAAATAAAATCGTTTATCTATATAATTAAGAAGAACAAAGTCGAACAAAAATTGGCTTTTATGTTAAAGGAGTAATTCATATGCTGAAAAAAGAAAGACAAGAACGAATCATTACGTTATTAGAGAAAGATTTTTATTTAACTAATTCAGAAATCGCTAACAAATTAGGCGTATCAGAAATGACCATACGCCGAGATGTCACTGAATTAGCAAAAAAAAATAAAGTAAAAAAGCTATATGGTGGCGTTGAACGAAAGGAACCTTATAATCGAGAACTATCGACTCAAGAAAAGATTGATACGAATGTAGCCGAAAAAAAATATATTGGTCAAGTCATGAACAGTATGATTCCCGATAATTCTACTATTTATGTCGGTGCTGGAACAACGATCCTATATGCACTCCCTTTCATTCAAAAGAAAAATCTATTTGTAATTACAAATAGTTTGATTGCTTTCAACTATTTAAAGAATCATACAAGTTATCGAATTTTACTTACTGGTGGCGAATTTTCTCCTATTACAGAAGAGTTCATTGGGGAAGTTGCAGAAAGATCTTTTGAAAGTTTGAATGTCGATATCTCTTTCGCTGCAACAAACGGCATATTTGATAACAATGTGACAACCGCTCAATTTATTGAGGGAAATATTCAGAACGCAGCGCTCAATGCAGCAAAAATCAAATGTATTGTTGCAGATTATTCAAAATTAAATAAATCAGATGTCTATACTTTTAGAAAATTAACCGATTTTGATTATCTAATAACCGATAATCATTTATCAAAACAAGATTTCCATCATTATTCAAAATACTTAACCATATTAAAGGAGCCAAAAAATGATACTGACAATCACGATGAACCCATCCATTGATTCCATTTATTTTACAAAACACTTTGAATTAGGTACGATGACACGCTTTGCTTCTCCGGTACGCTATGTAGGCGGCAAGGGAATCAATTGCGGACGAGCTTCTGCTCTACTAGGTTCATCAGTTATTTTAACGGGGTTTTTGGGCGGTTATTTTGGCAGTATGATTCAAGATATGCTGAAAAATGAAAATTTGTTTGATTTGCATTTTTTACCTATTGCAGAAGAATCAAGAGGTGCCGTCACGATCATGCATGATGATGAAACGCAGACAGAGCTAGTGGAAGCTGGTCCTGAAATAGCAGATACTACTATCAAAAAATTAATGAATGATATCAAACAAATCAGTAAAAATAATTACCTTTCAGTCATTACAATAAATGGTTCTGTTAACAATCCAGATCCCTTTTTGTATGCTAAATTATTACAATATATCAAAGAACAAATAGATCCTTCCACCTATATATTAATGGATATATCTGGACAACATCTCCGTGAAGTCTTAGCAAATAAGTATAAACCGATGTTCATCAAACCTAATATCCATGAGTTTTCAGATATCATCCATCAAAAAATTACTCAAAAAAGCGACATAAAACACCATCTAAAAACAAATCCACTATTTAAAGATATTGATGTTATCATGATTTCTTGCGGCTCGTATGGTGCAGTAGTCAAAGTAAAAGAAGAATTTTGGAATGTTGAGATCCCTAAGATTCCTATCATTAATACAACAGGCTCTGGGGATGCCACTGTTGGAGGTTTTGCTCATTCATTAGAACAGAATTATCCTTTAAAAGAATGTGTAAGGTACGCAATGGCTTGCGGCATGTCGAATGCACAGCAATCAGAAGTCGGGAAAGTTATTCCAGCTGATGTAAAAAATTTAGCAAAAAGCATTAAAATCACAGAAATGAAATAAATAGTACAAAGTAAATAATTGTTTATATGAAATGAGACACAAAGAGACTGTGACAAAAAACGTGTGTACCGACCCCCAAAAGTTAGATTTTTTGGTCTAACTTTTGGGAGTCGGTACAGTGTCACAGTCCTTTTTTCGAATAAACGGTGTTCTCATGCCAACTCCTCGGTCACAAGTCACAATATTCAACAAACATGAGAAGCTATTTTTTGAAATTGCTACTTGTGACTCAGAGTTAAACGGCAGGCTCACGACCTCTTGGTATAAACGGTGTTCAAAAGCCAGTTTCTCGGTATTAAGCCAAATTTATGCAAAAATGTGGAAAGCCATTTTCACAAAATTTTTCTTAATACTCGAAACTAAGCGGCTTTTTCACAACCTCTTCTTTAAACGGTGCTCAAAAGCTTGCATCTGCGCTAATGAGTCCAACCAAGTCAAAAATGAGGAGCTTTTTTGGCTGTCCTTATTACTTGATGCAGGGCAGTTTTTTCATAATCTCTTTTAGATTAAATCCTTTTGGTTACACAAGGTTCTCTTCAAAGAATGTTGCCATTTTTTCAAATGGAATGATGTCTGTCTGGTCGTATAGATCTGTATGGGATGCTCCCGGAATGATCATGAGTTCCTTGTTGTCACCTTTTAGTTCTTTGAAAGCGTCCTCCCCAAAGTAACGTGAATGAGCTTTTTCCCCGTGAATGACTAAGACTGCATGACGGATTTCTGGAATATAATGCAATAGTTTTGCATTCATAAGTGACAACCCTGATGTCCTATTCCAACCATCATTGGAGTTTAAAGAACGGACATGATATCCGCGGTCTGTTTTATAATACGCATGATAGTCTTTGACAAATTGAGGAGCATCTTCAGGCAACGGATCAACCACACCTCCAGCACGTGCGTAGTCCCCTTGTTTGAAATCAATGATGCGTTGTGCATTTAATTCTTCACGCATTTCATATCGGGCATTTTCATCCATAACATAGAAGTAGCCATTTGCTGTTACTCGAGTCATGTCATACATTGTGGAAACAACTGTTGCTTTGACCCGCGTATCGATAGCTGCTGCATTCAATGCCATACCTCCCCATCCACAAATACCAATGATTCCGATTCTCTCAGGGTTTACATTTTTTTGTACAGATAAAAAGTCTACTGCCGCTTGGAAATCTTCCGTATTGATATCAGGCGAAGCAACATATCGAGGTACTCCTCCGCTTTCTCCTGTAAACGATGGATCAAACGCAATCGTTAAAAAGCCTCTTTCAGCCATCGTCTGCGCATATAGACCAGACGATTGTTCCTTCACTGCACCAAATGGCCCGCTCACAGCGATTGCCGGCAATTTCTTTTCACTTACTTCTTTTGGTTCATATAAATCAGCGACTAATGTGATACCAAAACGATTCGGGAAGCTCACCTTTCGATGATTGACTTGATTGCTTTTTGGAAATACTTTGTCCCATTCTTGTGTGATGTTTAATTCTTTATTCATATTCTAGACTCTCCTTTGATCAAAATTGACATTTGCTTTTGAATGTATTATTATGATAAAACTTAAACTTAACTTTAGGTCAAGGTAAAAATTTTATTTTAGGAGGATTTTTTTATGTATTCCATTGGACAAGTGTCTGAAATGTTTGGATTGCCTGTTTCTACTTTACGTTATTACGACAAAGAGGGATTATTTCCTGATATCCAGCGTGTTTCTGGTATTAGAAAATTTTCAGAGAATGAGTTAGAGGCTTTAAGAGTCATTGACTGTTTGAAAAAATCTGGTTTAGAAATAAAAGACATTAAGCAATTCATGGAATGGAGCAAAGAAGGCAGTAAGACATTTGAGGTTCGTAAAGAACTATTTGAAAAACAAAAAGAAGTAGTAGAAAAAGAAATAGCAAAATTAGAAAGAGTACTCGCTATGCTAAACTACAAAAGCTGGTACTATGAAGAAGCAATAAAAGCCGGCAATGAAGAAGCCGTATTGACAATGATTCCTGATGATTTACCCCAACATGTAAAAGAAGCTTATGAACATTCTCATTGAACAAACGGATAACTCGCTTTCCTTCTCTATGAACTTCATGAAAACATGAATAAACACCTCTAACTGATTGTTAGAAGTGTTTATTTTTTCACTCAAGTATCCTGCACTTACAGAAATATCCTTTTTACCGCCATCCTAATTCTGGAGCGATATCTTTTACGATTGTTTCAAGCAAGTGCATGTTGTATTCTACCCCCAAAGTATTAGGAATCGTGACAAGTACTGTGTCTGCTTCTTTGATTGCTTCATCTTCAGCTAGCTCCTTGATTAATTGATCAGGTTCACCAGCAAAAGTTTTTCCAAAAATCGTCGGGTTCCGGTGATAAGCAAGATAGCCGACAGCATCTTGTTGCGGACTACCGTCTTGTCCAAATAAGCGTCGATCCAAATCAGTGGTGATTGGCTGAATCGAGCGAGTAACTAATGTTCTTGGTTCAAAATCATGACCTGCTTGCTTCCACGCTTCTTTATACGCACGTAATTGGTTTGCTTGTTGGATATGGAATGGCTCATGGGATTCGTAATTGACTAATGTAGATGATTGCAGATTCATTCCATGTTGTGCTGCCCAGATTGCCGTTTGCTGCGAACCAGCTCCCCACCAGATTCTTTGTCGTAATCCTTCTGAATAAGGTTCTATCCGTAATTTTCCTGATCCTTGTGGGAACATTGGTTGAGGATTTGGTTCTGCAAATGGTTTTCCTTCAAGTAATTCCAAGAATTCAAGGCTGCGTTCCCGTGTTACCACTTTGATTTCTTCTTCACTGTAATCATAACCAAAGTATTTCCAGCCATCTAGAACTTGTTCAGGTGAACCACGCCCCACTCCTAGTTGCACTCTTCCTTGCGTGATGATATCTGTCAATCCGGCATTTTCTGCCATATAATAAGGGTTTTCATATCGCATATCAATAAGTCCTGTACCGATTTCAATCTTACTTGTCTTTGCGCCGATTGCCGCTAGCAAAGGAAACGGCGACCCAATCTGAGGGGCAAAATGATGTACGCGGAAAAACGCTCCGTCCACTCCGATTTTTTCTGCTTCCACTGCTAAATCGATTGATTGCAAATAAGCATCTTGAGCTGTTTTCACGAGCGATCCTTGCTCCATCCAATGTCCAAAGCTTAAAAAGCCGATTTTTTTCAAGGTATTGACCTCCTCCAACCCTACAAAAATGGAAGGTTTTTTATTTTTAATATGAACTGATTCTACTACTTTTTTCTTAAAAGACGAATAATTGTTCTCGCGTCATATTCAAGAAATCTATCGGCTTACAATCACCCTGCTTTCTTCATCATCTGCCATGTCTTAATCTCTTTTAATAGTCTTTCCCATCGTTGTTTTTTGACTCAAAATGATTGTTTCTAACGTGTATTTATGGTAAAAAAGACAGGATGAGTTCTTTGTACACATCAATTTATACGCTGAACAACAAGAAACATATAAACTAAGAAACCCATTGTTTTTTTCGCTCCATCATATAGAGTTTTCTTTAGATAAACAGTTACATTTACTAATATATAACGGAGGAAATCAAATGAAAAAAATTTATTTTTTATGTACAGGCAATTCTTGCCGCAGTCAAATAGCAGAAGGCTACGCGCGTAAATATCTGCCTCCTTCAAAGTTTGAGATAAGAAGTGCGGGGATCGAGACACATGGTTTGAATCCAAGAGCTGTAAAAATCATGGCAGAAGACGGCATCGATATTTCCAAACAAACGTCTGATTTGATTGATAGATATTACTTTGCTCAGGCAGACTTGATTATTACACTTTGTGGTGATGCCAAAGACAAGTGCCCTGCCGTTCCAAACAATCACGAACACCTTCACTGGGACCTAAAAGATCCTGCACAAGCTGTCGGGAGCGAAGAAGAAATATTAGCGGAATTCAGAAAAGTCAGAGAAGTAATCAAAAGAAAAGTTTTAGATTTAAATCAACGTACATCGATTGTATAAAAAAGTATTCAAAATGATTTTTCAAGCACTAAGAAACAAGGTTAGAAAATAGTTTTCCATATTTTACAAAATTGTGCCTTATTGCCGACAGATTGTCTCTTGAACACCGTTTACCAGTAGTCAAGACAATGTAAGCAACTATTAAAAATTATAAGAAACTCAAAATAAAAGGATGTGACCAACTTGGGCCACATCCCCTTTTTTTGTATTTAGTTTTTCAACTTCAAATAAATAGATAGAATTATTATAAATATAAAGGCAGTTTTTTAATATCTACTTATTCATAACTAGACAACAACGTTAAAATCTCTAGTGGATGATTGGATTGCATCAACTGTGCCATTTGTTCTGGTTGCTTTTCTAAATAATGAATAACAGAAAAAATTTTTTTGAACTCTGCATGTTTCAAATCCTTTCTCTTTATTGCTAACAGCAGTACGATACGTATCTGTTCCCCATGCCATAGGATCGGTTCTTTCATTGTTGCAATAGAAATCATCGAATGTTTTACATACAGCGGATTACCGTGAGGAATCGTTACAAATGGTGCCACTCTAGTACTGGCGTGACGGTCTCGTTCCAAGACAGAATCGACGAATTCCGGCTCCACATAATGATGTTCTGCTAAGACATTCCCCATAAAGTTTAAAATATCTACTGGGTCAGTCCATTCAAGCTGAGGAAAGATCAAAAATGGATGAGTAAAGCTTGCTAGATCAAACGTTTTTTTCTTCTTGATAGGTACATGTTCCAGCATATATTTTGTCAAATAGGCCAGATCAGTTTCTGTGATCATGGGTGAAATCTCGATTACTGGAATATTTTCATGTTTAAACGGTAATGTAGCCAAAATAAAATCAACAGGTGGAAAGTCTTCCCTCTCTAGTTCTGGCTTATATTCAATTAAATCTATAATCGTTAATTCAGGAAGTTCTCTGTTCAGCCGTGCTTCAAGAAAAGTAGCCATAGCTTTCGAATATTCACTAACTAAAACGGCTTGGTATCTTCTACTTTTCTGATGTTTGTGTCGCTCGATCGCCGCTTGAAAATGGATCGTTAAATAAGCTGTCTCATCTTGCGGAACATAAAAATTTTCTTTCTCAAAATAATCTTCTAGAATCAACTGTAAAACTAAAAAAAGTTGTGTGTACGTACTAAATACGTTTTTCGTCAATGGATTAGAAATCTGCAAGCCATAATGGAGTTGAAAATAGGTCGAAGATAAATGAGACCTTAAGTTTTGTTTCAGTAACTGATCTTCTTTCAATGAATAACCTAAAAACTGCTCCACTTGTACAATCAAATGATCAGCAAGTGCGCTAGATTCCTTTTGAAAACGTGTGGCTGCTTGTGAATTTGTAAAAAGATTGGCGATACGCAAAGCCAGATAATTGATTTCATCAGGAGAAAATTCAATTGGATAGATGGTGGCTAGTTTTGCTAATATTTGACTACTTAACTTTTGTGCTTGGGTGTGTTCCACGACTTCGTTTTCGTCTTTACTTAATTTCACTTTCTGGTACTGTTTCATTCGCTCGAGCATAAAGTAGATGTGAATCTCCACACTAGCCAGTCCATTCGGCTGTTCTAAATGATTTTCATAAAAAACATCTTGTAATGTATGTTGGATAACTTTTAATGTATCTTTAGCGAAGAATTCTTTCAACGACGGACTTTGCGGATCTTCTTTCTGCATATTTCGTAATGTCTTAACAAGCAACTGTCTTTTTTCTTGTTCATCGCCTTTAAGAAAAGTTCCTAGTTTTGTTTTGGATACTAGCTGTAAATGGTGATACTCAAAAAAGCTTTGCAACTCTGTCAATTCTTTACGAATCGTACGTTTTCCAACATATAGTTTTTCTGAAAGTTCTTCAAGACTAAATCCGTCTTTTGCTACTAGCAGATGGAAAATCAATAACTGACGAAGCTGTTTTTTATCCATTTCTGTTTGAGTCTCTTCATTAAGCGCTCGTTTCAGTTGTTCCCTTTCGTGAGGCAGACCATTCAACAAGATACCTGTACCTTTTTTTCTTTCAAACATTAAAGGCAGATGTTTGTCTCTCAACCAAGTTTCAATGGTATTCAAATCGCTATGAATCGTTCTTTCTGACACATGGAAATGCTCTGCTAGCTTTTTTGTTGTTATATAATTATTGTTCTCACTTAATTGATAGATCAAAGATTGCTGACGCTGATTCATAATGTGCAGAAACTCCCTTCTAAATAAAAAATCGATCATGATAACACATCTATTATGTCTCATCACGGTCGATTTTTCATCTTATGTTACATTTCGCTTAATAATTGGTGAACTGCTGTTTTATCTGGCGCTTCCATCAGTGCTTGACGGAAGTCATCATCCATCAATTTACGTGATAGACGTTGCAGTATTTTCAAGTGCATATCACCTTGGCTGTTTTCAGGTACAGCAATCATAAAGATCATATGTGCAGGTTTTCCATCTAAAGAATGCCAATCTACCCCAGATTGACTTCTGGCAAATGCCACTGTTGGTTTAAGAACATAAGCTGATTTTCCATGTGGAATAGCAATCCCCATACCGATTCCCGTTGTACTTTCATGTTCTCTATCATAGATGACTTCTTTAAATCTGGTTTTATCTGTGATCGCCGCTGTTTTTTCTAAACGTTGGACTAAATCTTCGATTACTCCGTCTTTTGTTGTTGCTGTTTCACCTAAAACGATTGCTTCATCTGACATAATATCCGTGATAGAATCAAAAGTTTCAGTTTTCGTATAAACATCACTTGTTTCAGTCTCTGATAGATCTGCTACTGTCACACCATTTGCTGCAGCAACCGCAGTTTGTTGTAATGTCGGTTTAAGGATTCTTAACATTAGCACGGTTACAGCAATACCAGCAATCACTGCTACAAAAAACATGGCTACGTGATCCACTGCTCCTAAAACCGCTACGATCGGACCGCCATGAGCTACATGATCTGTCACTCCTGAAAGCATCGCGATCACACTTCCTGTCATTGCCCCGATTACAATGCTTGGAATCACCCGTAGTGGATCTGTTGAAGCAAACGGAATAGCGCCTTCTGTAATCCCAAACAGTCCCATTGCTAAGGACGCCTTACCAGCTTCTCGTTCTGTTTTCGTAAATTTGGTTTTTAAAATCAATGATGCCAGCCCCAATGCTAATGGAGGGATACAGATAGCTACAGCAATTGGCCCCATAATGGAATAATTGCCTTCTGCAATCAAGCCAGATCCGAACAAAAAGGCTACTTTATTGAACGGCCCCCCCATATCAAAAGCAATCATCGCTCCTAAGATCATAGCTAGAACAATTTCGCTTCCTCCTTGCATCCCTGCTAAAAAGTGAGTCAATGAACTAAATAGAAGAGCTACTGGTTCTCCAATAACATAGATAAACACAAAACCAACTGCCAATGATCCTAAAATTGGGATAACAATAATTGGCATGATCGATTGTAAAGCTTTCGGTACTCGCACTTTCTTGATTCCTAAAGCAATGAATCCTGCTAAAAATCCAGTGATGATCCCGCCTAAGAATCCCGCATTCGCATCACTACCATATAATGCTCCGTTTGCCGCTAACATCCCACCAACAAATCCAGGAACAAGTCCTGGACGATCTGCAATACTTTGCGCAATAAATGCAGATAGAATTGGAACCATCAACCCCATAGCGATACTTCCGATACTATTCATCGTTGCCCAAATCGTTCCTTCTGGTATCTTGATCCCTTCAGGTGTAGCTGTTCCTCCTAATGTTAAAGAAATCGCGATCAATAACCCTCCTGTAACTACGAAAGGTACCATGTACGAAACGCCATTCATCAAACTCTTATAGATTTTTTTACCTAAATTTTCTGATTCACTTTTATTTTCGGAAGAAATAATTGCCTCCGTACTTTTATAGACTGGCGCTTTTCCTGCTAAAATATCTCTCACCAACTCATCTGCATGGTGGATTCCTTCTTGCACACCTACGGTTATCAAAGGTTTACCGCCGAATCGTGATTTATCTATTTTAGTATCTGCTGCGATGATTACACCAGCTGCTTCTTCGATATCTCTTGCAGTCAATTCATTTTCAATACCGATGGAACCATGTGTTTCGACTTTTACCTCGGCGCCAACTGCTTTCCCCGCTTTCTCTAAGTTTTCTGCTGCCATGTATGTATGGGCAATACCAACTGGACAGGATGTGATTGCAATAATTTTTTTCATTTTCCTACCGCCTTTCTACATTTATAGTATATAAAAACGGTTTCTTTTTATTAAGCACAAAATGATTCCGTAATAACTGAAATTCTTGGAATAAATAGAAATTTCGCTAAAAAAATTGATATACGATTTATTATGTTGAATAAAATAATATTGGAAAATCTTACATTTCTGTACTTCTGCTTACGTACATCTAAATTATTATCTACATTAACAATTTCCGTAATTAATTATAAAAAGCTTATTCCATTTAATTTCATTCTGGAATAAGCTTCTTATTTTCTAATGAGTTAGTGAATAATTTTTTTTACCATGCTTAATAGTATCTTTACGTCTCCTATACGCGTATCTCCTGTTTCTTTATCTATAATTGAACTATAAACATGAGGAATCACTTTTTTTACACCTGCATCGATTGCAATTTTCAGAATTTCTTCAAAGTTTGAAAGATCAATTCCTCCTGTTGGCTCTAAATAGAATTCATATTTTGCGCAAGCTTCCGCAACTGCTTTAAATTCTTCCCTATGTGCTAAGCCTTTCATCGGGAAATACTTGATTGAAGTACCTCCCATGTCTTGCAGCATTTGAATGGCAGTTTCAATAGGCACTTCAGCTGCTGGCGCTTGTGAACTTAACGGACCTGTAGCAATATTGACATAGCCGATCTTACCTGTTGGTGAAACCAATCCATTGATGACTGTATCATTTTGGCCCAATAAAGCACGAGAAGTCCCCACGCCAGTAAATACTTGATTGACATGTTGTGGTTGTAAAACCCCAGATAAACGCGAAACTATCTGACTTTGGTTTGGATCTCCAGCGCCTAATCCAACTGACAACGCATAACAGAATCACCGATAAATAATATTTTCTTCTCTTGTGACAACAGATTTTCTCCTGCATTTGCTTTACTAGAGTTTTCTTTTAATAAACTTTGCAACTGATTTTGTTCAGCGGTCAGTCGATTTGCAGGAGCACGTAATACCAGTACAGAAACTCCGATTATCATTAGTGCCATAGCTGTCCAAATTTTGGGTGATCTCATCTTCTGCACTCCTTTTCTAAAGCAAGTAATCATGAGTAATGTACATAAAAACACAGTGAATAGACCTGCGATATCCAAATATTTCCAATGATGATGTTTGAATAGATTTGTCAGAGCAATCAATACTGGGAAATGCACCAAATAAAGTTCATAACTGATTTTTCCTACAAAAGAAAGTTTTGTACTAGCGATTTTGGTCTTTTTTGCAATGTTCATATCATCGACACTGGCTAACAATAGAGCAAAACAAATACTGATCAGTAGTTCATTTAGTGTATAAGGAAAAATCGGGAACAGAATCAGACAAAGACTAGCTAGTAATAAAAGCCAGATTTTACTAAAAGTGTTTTGTTCAAAGAAACGGCCAATAGTTATTCGATTAAAATACCCCCAAACTCCTAATAAAAATGGAAAAAGTTTAGCTATCGTATGATAATATGCCTTAGTTGAAGGTAAAAACAAACTAAAAAGAATAGAAACAAAAATCAATGTATAGATTAAGTAAAACACTTGTTTTCTTCTCATACGCTTAATGACAATAAACAAAAATGGCCATATCAAATAGAATTGTAGTTCAACTGAAAGCGACCAATAATGTTTAAATAAAGAAGCATTAAAGTAAGAGTCAAAATAAGATACTCCTTGATTCAGCTGCCACCAATTGTTATAGCCAAAAATCAAACTGGGTAGCTCACTACGAATGTTTCCTATCAATCGAATGTTGCTAATCCCTAGTATGAAAATGAATACGACCAAAGAAAACAGTAAAAATGGATAAATACGTTTGATACGCTTATAGTAAAAATGTAAAAAACTGAATTGTCTGTTTTTTTCATCTCTTATCGTATTTTTAGCCATTAAAAAACCAGAAACTACAAAAAAGATCGTTACTCCTTGCAATCCGCCTGGCAGCAAACTATTTGGCAAATGATAAAATATCACTGCTAAAACAGCAATGCCTCTAAAACAATCGATTTCCTTTGAATATATTTTTTTCATGTATCATCAACCTCCTTCTCTTCATGCATGTTTTAATCAAACATATTCTTCCGTATCGATTTTTTCATTTTTCTATTCGTTTCACCTTGTTTTGTAAATTAACAGTTAAAAGTATCTAAAATGTATCTTTGCCCCATCAGTTCTCGTTGATCACAAAAAATATGAACATAAAATATCCGATTAATTATTTGTGCGACAAAAAAAGGTTGCGACACAAGCCATGTCACAACCTTTTTATATTAGGCAAAATAATTTTAATAAAGGTTAATCAAAAATTCCCATAAATTAGTCTTCTGTTTTTAATCCAATGATTTCTTCTGCTAATCCATTGATTACTGGATCTTGCAAATAATTCTTTAATGTCACAATTTTCATGTTAGGATGTGCTTTTCTAGTCCGTTCCTCCAAATCTTGATGTACGATCACCAAATCACTATCTTCTGGTACCTCTTCAATTCGATAATTTTTTATCTCAACATCAGTAATACCTGCTTTTTGCAATTTTTTCTTGAATATTGTTGCGCCCATTGCGCTGCTTCCCATTCCTGCATCACAAGCAAAGGAAATTTTATTCATCTCTTTTTTCTCGGTACATATTTCTCTAGCATTTTCTTCTTTTAATAATTTTCTTCCTTCTGATTTCATCGTTTTCGATTTTTGAACTGATAGTTCAAAATTTCTGTCTTCATCTGTTGATTTATCTGCTTTTAAAATTACTGATGTTACAAAAAAGGAAACCAGTGTTGCTGTGACCACTCCCGCCATGACACCCAAAAAATTTCCTCGAGGCGTTAGAGCTAAATAAGAAAAAATAGAACCTGGACTTGGGCCTGCTACCAGGCCCGCATCAAATAATTCAAAAGTGATGATTCCTGTCATTCCACCAGCAATCATAGATAATATAGTGAGTGGTTTCATTAATACATATGGAAAATAAATCTCATGTATTCCGCCGAAAAAATGGATGATGATTGCACCTGGTGCTGTCTGTTTTGCTGCCTTTTTACCAAATAAAGAATAAGCTAACAATAGTCCTAAGCCAGGGCCAGGATTTGATGCTACCATGAAATAAATTGATCTGCCTGCCTCTAATGTTTGTTGCATACCTAATGGATAATAAACACCTTGGTCAATAACATTATTTAAAAATAAGACTTTTGCCGGTTCGTTGATTAAGGACAGTATCGGTAAAAAACCAGTTGAAACTAATGCTTCAATTGCACTCGTTACAAATTGATTAGCTGATTGGATTATTGGTCCAACTACCAGATAAGAAAGGCACATCAGTATGAAACCAATAATTCCTATAGAAAAATTATTGACGACCATTTCAAAACCAGCAGGAACTTTCCCATCTAAAAAATTATCTGTTTTTTTCATCATCCACCCACCAAGTGGCCCCATAATCATTGCTCCCATGAACATTGGTATGTCAGCACCAATAATCAAACCTATTGTTCCGATTGTACCTAAAACAGCTCCACGTGTACCACCAACCATCCGACCACCAGTATAGGCAAGTAGTAAGGGCAATAGATAGCTGACTGTCGGACTTACGAGTTCATTCAGAGATTCATTTGGGAACCACCCGGTTGGAATGAATAATGCAGTAACAATTCCCCATGCAATAAATGCGCCTATATTTGGCAATACCATATTTGTTAAGAAACCGCCAATCGCTTGAACTTTAGCTCGTATGGAGACTCGTTTTTTTTTGTTTGCTACCTCCATTTTCTTCTCTCCTTTACTTCTTTATCAAATCTAACAATGCTTTTTCTGTCTTCACATCGAATAACTTTTGATACATTTTTTCATCACTCAGCAATTCTCCAAGATTGGCCATTAAGTCTAAATGTCCCTTTGGCGAATCAGAAGAAAAGGTAAAGAAGAATTTTACTGGTTCTTCACTTGGGAACATGACTGGCTTATCTAAACATAAAAAGCTCATCCCGACCCCTTTGCTCCCAAATTCTGGACGCGCATGAGGCATTGCTACTAGTGGCAGTAATATAATATAATTTCCGTTATCCAACACATTTTGTATCATCGCTTGTACATAGCTTTCCTCTATTATTCCCTTTCCTATCAAAGGACGCGCACTTACTCGGATTGCCTCTTGCCATGAATCGATCGCATCCATAAACATTGTATTTCCTGACAATTGTTCTTTTAGCATATTCTCCTCCTCTAAATCTGGGACTCATAAGCAGCGACAACTTCATTCAGCAGCTTACCTTCCAAACGAGAAATTTTTTTAATCGTTGCTTTCAACCCATCATTTACAATCATTCGACGTAGTTGTTCAGCTTCTGGATCAGCAAGATTCCGATAATGATATCCCGCAGCAATTACTTTTATTCCTGCATCGTAAGGTAAATGATATGAATCTAGTTTTACTATGGGAGCAATTAAACGATCATTAGGGCCTAATTTTCGAATAGGGGAACTTCCTACACGAGTAATTTCATCGGAGAGTTTCTGATTCCCATGACGGTTTAATGTTTTTTCCACAAAAGATGTTAATTCTTCTCTAGAAAAATGATATTTTTGTACAAAGTACTCTATATTCTCCATTAAAAATTGCTTGACTAGATTGAAAATCTCCATATTTTGGATTGCTTCTTGAATCGTCTTATATCCTTTCAGTGCGCCTAAATAAGCTACTGCCGCATGAGCAGCATTAACGATATAAAGCTTTCGCTCAATGTAAGGCTCCATATCATCAACCAAATTTACATTTTTCATATCAAAAGATGTAGTTGGATCTAACTGCTGTCGATCCATTATCCATTCATAATAAGGTTCGACAACAGAGATCATTTTTCCTCCAAGAACTTTTCCTAAAGATTGTCGATCGATTGCCGTATTCACAAAATATGCATATTCATCAAAATTCTCTTGTTCTTTTTCTGACAGCAAAGAATAAATTTCTTTTTTCAACACATCACTTGCATTTATCACATTTTCATTAGCTACGATATTGATGCTATGCTTTTGTTCAAATCGCTTACTTAAGGCTTGCGCAATGATCGGTGCAATTTTTACTAAATTTATTGCGCCAACAGATGTTGTTAAGATATCTGCATTTTTTGTTGCTGTAATCACCTCTTCTAGCTCGGATAAACTATTCAGTGCCACAACATGATCAATGAAATCACTCCTGTTCATTTCATCAATAATTTCGATAGTATAACCCTTATCTTGATTTAATTGATGGATCAGTTCAGGATTCGTATCAATAAAACATAGATCGAATCCATTCTGATGTAGAATTTGTCCAATAAGCCCTCTGCCGATGTTCCCTGCTCCGAAATGTACCGCTTTCATTTTTCACCTACTCTAAGTTAGCATGGTATTGCCACAACTTTGACATATCAATTGCTTTTTCTTCTATCATCACTAAAGCAATACTATCTCCTAACAAAAGAACACTTTGTTCAAACAGGCTAGTCATTGGCTGTATAGAAGAAATTTCCTCTGGTAACGCTAATTTTGTTTGTACGGGTATACGAATAAAAAGATCTGAATATTCTTTCATTGTGCTGTCTGGGTTTGATCCTATATGGGCAACTTGGGACCCAAATTCCTTTGCTTTTTTTGCAATAGTTAGTGGGAAAGCACTTTCCCCACTACCAGAACCAACAATCAATAAATCTTTATCTGTAATTGCCGGTTCAGTGATTTGTCCTACGACTACTGTCTGAATTCCTAGATGCCCTAAGCGTTTTGCCATTCCTTCTAGCGCTAACAGTACTCTGCCAACCCCCACGAAAAAAACTCGTTCCGCTTTTTCAATTTTCTTTATCAATTGTTCCACATCTTTTGAAGAAATACGGTCTAATGTTTCAGTAATTTCTCTTACAATATTTTGTTTCGCCGCCTTATAACTCAACTATTTCCCCTCCATTTCTATTATTCAGGACCACTACATCTATTGATTTTTCCTAACTGATTGCTTCATCGCTTGATAAAGTAGTTTTTGATTTTCTGCTAATGTATTTCCTTTAAGAAACAAACTTGTACTTCCTAATACCAGATTTGTTGCGCCTGCATCTAATAATCCCGGGATCGTTTCTAACGATACCCGTCCATCCACTTGGATATCTACTGCTAACTCTTTCTCATTTACTAACTGGCAAAGATCTGTAATTTTTTTTAGCGCGTAAGAAATTTGTTTTTCTGACTTGTTTGTTGCAAAACCTGGATTAATCAGCATCAAACAAATCCTATCAATCTCGGGTAAAATATATTGTAATACATTTAACGGAGTTGCTGGATTCAAAGCTATCCCTACTTTTGTTCCAGAATTCTTGATGAGCTGGATATATCGATCAATATGGAGGCTTGTTTCATAATGAAAAGTAATGCTCTCTACGCCAATTTTCAACATTTCTCCAATAAAAAATTCGTTATCCTTAGCCATGATGTGTACATCAAAATTCATTGAAGTGATTTCTCTAATTCTTTTGATTGTTTCGATCCCTAAAGGCATACTGGGACTAAAAGAACCGTCAATCACGTCAATATGCAAGGAATCCATCCCAATACTTTCTAGTTCTTGGATACTTCCTTCCAAATTTGCTAGATCCCCACACATAAGTGAAGGCGACAAAATAATTTTTTTCTCCATACATTCCCTCCTTTAATTACCCCCTCATTGTAACCGCTTAACAAATACTAGTCAACATAAAACTGCATAAAAATATTTTGTTTTTGCTTGTTTATGCCGTTTTAGTGTATTAAAACGGAAATTATTGACATAAAAACGCATAAATGACATGATAAACAAGAATAAATAAGAAGGAGCACGCAACATGTTGAAATTAGAACGTCATCAAAAAATTCTAGATTTATTAAACGCAGAACAAAAAGTTATCGCTAGTGATTTAAGTCAACGTTTCAATGTATCCGAAGACACGATTCGACGAGATTTGAAAGATTTGGATAGCCAAGGTCTCTTAAAAAGAGTACACAGCGGCGCTTTACGTGTTGGTCCGCCAATTACCAATTTTAACTACCGAGAAACTGTAGCTAGCGAACAAAAAACTGCATTAGCTCATAAAGCCCTCCCTTTTTTAAAAGAAGAATCTGTCATCATCATTGATGGAAGTACAACTAACTTGGCTTTAGCAAAAGAAATCCCACAAGATTTTCGTGCAACAATCATTACCAATAGCCCGCCGATTGCCATAGCATTAGCACAGCATCCTAATTTGGAAATTATCAATATTGGCGGTACTTTTTATAAACAATCTATGATCAATATTGGGGTACAAGCTTATAAGCAACTACAAAACATTCGAGCCGACCTTTATATTATGGGTATTTATAACATAGATCTAGATGTTGGAACGAGCGTGCCAACTATGCAAGAATCCGACATTAAACGTGAGATGATACGTATTTCTACTGAAGTACTTGGGATGATAACTAATGATAAATTCGGCACCATCAGTAATCATATCGTCGGTCCAATTGAAGACCTTACCTATCTTATTTCAGAAGAAATTCCTGAAAAGGTTCGTAAAGAATACAATAAACAAAAAATCGTTTTGATTGATTAAGCGAAAACTATTGGTAACTACTAAAGCAACAGATATAAAAAATCTAAAAAAGAAACACGCAATAAAGTTTTGAAATAAACTTTATTGCGTGTTTCCTTTTTTGTTTATTCTCACTTACCTAGCACCACGTATAACATACTATAGCAATCATCATCCCACTTCTTTGTCTTTTGAAATACTACGTTATTTCTTTTTATTAACAAAAAACAATAGCACTAAACAGACCAAAATAGTTATGACTCTCAACGCGGGAGTAAACAGCAATGCTATCATTAAATTAGCAAGTTCACTGACGATTGAGGAATTTGATTCGTATAATACAAATAAAGGTTCTGCAAATAAATTCACATGTCTATAAACAAATTCTGTAAATAAATATACGGTTAAGCCTAAACCAATTATGGTGATATTTTTTTTAGATTTTGACATTTTTTCTCTCCTATAATAATTTTTTCAGTTATTCATTTCCTTTTTTATAAAAAATGTAGATTGTTTTGAAGTAATAATATGCTGTAGTTTCAAGAAAATTTACAGGAAATTTGATAACTGATATTATTTACTTTTTGACCACCATATACATGACTTTTATTTTTGTTTCTTTTTTAGAATCAAATGTGATTAAATAGAAAATTTTACAATAATATGCACATATAAATAATAAGATGATATAATCAACAAAGAAAATGTGATTTTTTTCACTATATTTTATCACATGAAAATTCATTAAGAAAGTAGGAATCGAAGTATTATGCACACACCAGAAGAAATTATGGAACTCAGTATTCATCTTGGAACAAAAAAAATACATAAACCTATCTTAGCTAAACTGATTTTAGGTTTTATCGGAGGAGCCATGATTTCTCTAGGTTATTTGGCATACGTACGAGTCTCTGCTTCTATCCCAGAATCTATGGCTAGCTTGACTAGTTTAGTTGGTGCCTCGGTTTTTCCTATCGGCCTGCTGGTCATCCTTCTTGGCGGTGGTGAATTGATCACCGGAAATATGATGGCTGTGGCGATTGCCTTTATGGATAAAAAAGTCACATTCTCACAGCTGGTTAAGAATTGGTCAGTGATTACTTTTGCAAATATTATTGGTGCAATTTTCGTTGCCTATTTCTTTGGACACTTTGTTGGTTTAACTCATTCAGGTGTCTATCTCGACCAAGTGATTCATATTGCTGATCATAAAATCGCTGTTTCTTGGTGGCAAGCATTAGGCTCCGGAATAGGTTGTAATTGGTTTGTCGGTTTAGCGTTATGGTTATCATATGGAGCAAAAGATGCGGCCGGCAAAGTACTAACGATTTGGTTTCCAGTCATGATTTTTGTGGCAATCGGTTTCCAGCATAGTGTGGCCAACTGTTTTGTGATACCTGCTGCCATATTTGAAGGTCAAGCGACTTGGTTAGAATTTCTCTCGAATTTTATCCCCGTTTATATTGGAAATATCATCGGCGGAGCTATTTTTGTTTCAGGTTTTTATTACGTTAGTTATAAGCATCATTAAGATTGAAGGTAATGTTCATTCGAGCATTACCTTCAATCTCTTTATATACTATTTATATTTTAAGAACAATAGCCTTTTATTATATATATTATTCAAATTAGTTATATCGAGTGAAAAAAACTTTCAAATTGATTCTTTTTATTTATCATAAAGATATAGATACATAATCATTTTCACTTACATATATTTGAATATTAACTAAAAACAGCAAGAAAGAAGAGGATCAAATGTATTATGTAGAAGTAAAAACAAAAGGCGTCAAAAACAAACAATATGTGAAAGGTATCAGTAACGAATATCCTTTACTTGGTTCATGGAAAGAAGCTGCTCCTTTTTCCAAACCATGTGCCATAAAAATAAAGAACGAGCTAGAAAAAGAACTGACTTGTGGCAAAGCTGTTGTAGATATCATCGAAAAGTAAATCCAATGTATAGAAAGGAAGATCACACATGAAAAGCGACGTACAAATTGCTAAGATTATAGAATTAGAAGAAGAAGACGCAGTGTTGACAATTGAAAAAAAATAAATGTTTGTATACCATATGATTATTTCAATATGTATCCTGGAATTGGAGATCTCGTAGAGCTATATCAAGATGAATCAAATATACTTGTCATTCATCATGAAATATAGAGACTTATAAAATTGTTTATTTTTATAATGTATCAGTATAGAAAGGAAATAAAACATGGATTATACTGTTGAATTTGACAGTGAACTACTTAAGCAATTTCCACAAGAAGAACATTTCATGTATAAAGAAGCAATTTCCCACAAAGTGACAGAGTATTTGGAGCATAATTTTTTTCGTATAAAGCCAGTGCGTACTCGTTCGGCAAAAGGAATATACGAGATGAAAGTCAAAATTAATAAAAAAAATTATCGCATAGCATTTGCTTTAAAAAAAAATCATGTGTTCATTTTTTATATTAGTTCGAATTTGCAAAAAATTGTATTTGATAAAGAGGTGAGTAAAAAAATAAAATAGCTGAGCATTGGAGGATAGATTGAGTGATACTAAGTCTATCCTCTTGTTTTTCTAAAGAACTAAGCTAGAATTTTTTCTTTTGTACGTTATTATATGTTATTTGTCATTACCAAAAAGCACCTTTTTTCTTCTAGTATCTATGACATAAGAAATACCACCCATTTCCTTTACTTGAACAAATCCTACTGATTCATAAAATTTTTTTGTTTTCTCAGTATCATCTGTCAATAATTCGATTTGGACTGGTCCATAACTAGTGATCTTCTCCAAAGCTTCATTCAAAAGCACTTTGCCTATTCCTTGGCGCTGATACCTCGGATGAATGAGGATATCTTGAATAAATGCGATCGTCGCAAAATCAGTGATCCAACGAACGATTCCGATAATCTTCCCTTCCCCATTACGCTTTATCAGAGATTCAGATTGTTCAAATGCTCTAGCTAACCTTGCAGTGTCTTTTGTGTAATTCGTCCAACCAACGCTCTTATATAATTCAGAAATCTCATCGATCATAAGGGAATCAATATTCATTTTTTTCTTCCTTTCTTATACAATTCTCCCTCTAATAATACAGTTCTTTGACTATTTAATCTATCACATATAACTCTCCTGTAAAGATTCTCTCGATTCCTTAAAATTCCTCTTTCCTTTTAGAATGCATCCTTTTTGATAAATAAAAAGGTTGTGATAAATTTTCTTCACAACCTCTGTTTCTCTCTATCAAGTGTTATCTTTTAATTTTCTACCCTTACCCTAGCATCTCTATTGCCCGTAGTATGCATACTTTCCATGTTTGCGAAAATAATGTTTATCTAGTAAATATTGCGGGATTTCACATATATTGGGGTTGATCAGCTCGTTTTCTTTGGCCATCAGACAAATTTCATCTAAGATCAAACTGTTTTCTACTGCTTTCATAGGTGAATCCCCCCATGTGAACGGTCCATGTCCATAGACAAGTACTCCAGGGACTTCGTTTGGATCTAATTTTCTTTCCTTAAACGTCTCGACAATCACATTCCCTGTATGAACTTCGTAAGCTTCTCTTACTTCTTCTTTCGTTAATTGGCGTGTACAAGGAACCTTACCATAAAAAGCATCAGCATGAGTCGTGCCATAAGCTGGCAAATCGCGTCCTGCTTGCGCCCACATGACGGAGTGCGTGGAATGAGTATGAGTAATAGCAGTTATATCTTCAAAAGTTTGATACAAAACAACATGTGTGGGGAGATCTGAAGATGGTTTTAAGCTATCTTCTTCTATTATATTTCCCGACAAATCTGTTACCACCATTTGATCTGCTTGCATGCATTCATATCTGACACCGCTTGGCTTAATGACGATGACTCCTAGCTCACGGTCCACTTCACTCACATTGCCCCAAGTCAATTTGACTAATCCGTATCGCGGCAATGCCAGATTTGCTTCAAGGACACGTTGCTTCATTGCTGCAATTTTTTCTTCACAAGACATCATAGCCAGCCTCCTTCAATTTAGAACTTAAGTAGTCTTTTGCCTGCTGGATTTCTCTTCGAAAGTCTTGGCTTTTTTCACTCCACATTTCAATCAGAAATGTTCCATCATAATCTAGACGTTTCAAATGTCTTAATAATCCAAGAAAATCAACACAACCGCTACCAAAAGGAACATTACGAAACTGGCCTGAATATTCTTTTGTTACAGGGTAAGTATCTTTTAAGTGGATAGCAGTGATATAATCGATCCCTTTCTCAAGTTCTCGAGCCGGATTATTTTCCGGCCATGCGGACAAATTGCCTAGGTCTGGATATACTTGTAGAAAAGGTGAATGAATCTGTTCTTTGATTTCTAAAAATTTTGAAATGGAGTTCATAAATGGATCATCCATGATTTCCACGGAAAGAATGATGCCATATTTAGAAGCTTCCTTTACGCTTTCTTTTATTCCTTCGATAAAGTCTTCTCTGGAATTCATTGATTTCTCTTCATAATAAACATCGTATCCAGCTATTTGGATTACTTTGACGCTTAGATTATGCGCCAAATGGATTGCTTTTTTCATTAGTTGTTTCGCTGCTTTTTTCTTTTCTGGATCAGCAGAACCAAACGGAAATCGCCGATGCGCACTTAAACAAATCGAATGGATACATACACCGGAGCTGAACATCTCTTCTCTCAGCTCAGCTATCTTTTCTTCAGACCAATCTAATCGTGCTAACCGCTCATCCGTCTCATCAATCGACATCTCGATAAAATCGAAGTCCATTTCTTTTACAAGGGAAAAACGTTCTTTCCATGAAATATCTTTGGGTAACGCTTTTTCATAAATCCCAATTTGAGCCATTTCCTTACCCCCAGATACGAATGATCTCATCTTTGAAGTTTTGTGCGGCCTTCATCGGATCATTTGCTGCTGTAATACCACGACCAGTGATAAAGGTATACACATCGATCCCTTCAAATAAGTGTAATGTGTGTGGATTTAATCCACCAGTTACAGAAACATTAAAGCCTAGTTCAATCAGTTTTTTGATCTTCGATAAATCTTTTTCACCCCAAGTTTCACCAGATAACAGCGCATCACGGCTTTGATGGTAGATTACCTGCCGGATACCGATGTTATGCCAATCCATGGCTTGTTCAAAAGTCCAATTGCCGTAGAGTTCTACTTGCAATTCACCTATTTCTTTTTGTGCTGCCTCCATAGTTGGAATCGTTGCACAACAAATGACTGTCATCCAGTCTGCTCCTGCTTTTGCAACATTACTCGCCACTGTTCCTCCAGCGTCTGCACATTTCGTATCAGCGACTAGTTTTTTATCTGGGAACATACTGCGAATACAGCGAATCGCTTTTTGTCCTTCCTGTAAGCAAAGAATTGTGCCCACTTCAATAATATCTACTACATCACCAACTTTCATAACATCTCCTAATGCATGTTCTAAGTCATTGTGATCTAACGCAATTTGCAAATTCGGCCTGCTCATCTTAGTTCCTTCCTTTACTTGTTTTTTTGGTACCACTTTGTTTCAGCAAATTTTTCACTGATTTCTTTGACTGACATCACATTTTTGATACCGATAACTGTAACTCCTTTTTTCTCTGCCTGAGTAAACATATTCAAAAAATTGACTGGCGTAAAAACTACATCGTATTGGCCAGCTGAACTTTTTCCCTCTGAAATGGCACAATGATGGATTTTGGTAATTGGTACGTTTAGTTCTTTCATTGCTTTTTCCACACTTCTCATCATCATCAAGCTTGTTCCTGATCCATTTGCACACGATACTAAAATTCTCATCTTAATCCCTCCATTATGAGTGTTGTCTAATCAGATTTTCTTTTATACTCTCTGCTTTTCTGCATATGTGTCATAGTCTTCTACAATCAAAAAATAACCATCAGGATTTTTCCGATATTGTAACTGCGGAATAGCCAATAAACCAATGACAACTACGGCAATTCCAGCATAACCTAGGACTTTCATGATTACTGTAAACAATGGCCAAGCTGTTGCCCAGTCGAACATCCCGATATAACCACCGTATGTTGACATCCCAATCCATGTAGCGAATAATGCTGAACCGCCTACTTGTATGATTCCTGAAAGAAACGGGAACAGGCAAGCGGCTTTGAATCCACCTCGGTTATTGGCATAAACTGCTATAACGGCATTATCAAAGAACAACGGAATGAAACCGGCTATGACGATCGTTGGTGATTTCAATAAAATCAGTAAACCAATCATCAAAAACTGTCCCAAAGCACCAAACAAGAACCCAATCGTTACCGCATTTGGCGAACCAAAGCCAAAAGTAGCAGCTACGTCAATTCCTGGAACAGCTCCTGGTAAAATCGTGTTTGAGATTCCTTGGAAAGATTGAGTTAGTTCATCGACGAATGTCCGAACACCTAATTGCAAGATCGCCAGATATACCGCAAAATTTAAAGAAGTCGTCATAATGTAGAATAAGAAACTCTGCCCTTCTTGCATGAATTGCGCTTGAATCAAATAATCTTTGCCTAGTACAATCAGAATGATCCCAAAGAAAAATAGCATGAGTAACGAAGTAGCAACCATATTCTCATTGAAAATCGACAAGAATCCTGGTAATTTGATATCTTCAATTTTTTTGTCTTGCTTGATTGATCTATTTTTCTTTTCATCCCGCTTTTTCATCCACTCAGCTAATTTTGCAAATATAAAGATTCCGAACATTTGCTGATGTGCCACTGCAAATCCGGCACCTTCTGTCAATTCCTGCGTGATTCCTACTGTTAAGTTAGAAGCTACTGCCCAATAACAACCTAAAATCAGTCCCATAAAAATCAATACTTGTATCCTACCTAGATCAGGAAAGCAAAACAGTAAAATCCAAAAAGCGGTAGCTGCTTGTTGAACCTGAACGTTTCCGGTAGTGAAAACGGAACGCAGTTTCGTATATTTCTGAAAACGGACTAATAAGATATTTAAAACAAATGCAATCAGTAATAAAATCATCACATCTCCAAAGGTACGGCCAAATGTCTCCATTAATCCAGCATCCACAGCATTTTGTCCAAAATAAGGATCTGTAACCATGGCATCCAAATTGAACCGTTCCTTTAGTCCAACCAAGATTGGCCGAAAATTATTGACCAAACCACCAGAGCCAACAGTCAAAAATAAAGTAACCGACCGTTGCCTTTAAGAATCCAGCGATGCATTCATGAAGCGGGCGTTTCAGCAAAATATAGCCTAATAACACGATAAAACCAATCAGGTATGCTGGCTGCGTCAAGATATTTGTTGCAAAATACGTCCAAATGCTTAACAAAAATTCCCCCATCTTTTTTCTCCTCTATCAATTAATTATATTCTGCCATCACAACTTGGTAATCATCGATGGAGTTCGTAGAGATGAGACGCTCAACCAATCCATCTGTCATTAATAATTCGGATAATTTTTGGATATTTTCTAGATGTTCTTCTGGATCTTTTGCTGCGAGTGTAAAAAACAAACTAGCCGTTTTCTCCTCATTCTCCCCTTCACTTTCAAAACGGATTGGCTGTTTCAACTTGGTAAATGAAATAGCTGTTCCAAAAACACCATCACTTTTTTCTGAAGAATGCGGCATTGCTACTTGAGGTGCGATCACAATATAAGGACCGTATTTTTCTACACAATGGATGATCTCCTCCACATACGTTTCATCAATAATTTCCTTATCGATCAATACAAGACAGCTTTCGGCGATAGCTTCACGCCAATCCGTGATTTCTTTATCTGGGTAATGAATCAATTGATGGTCAAAAAAGTATTTCAGCAAGAAACTCCCCTTCTTTCTTATAAAAACGACGGAAACGGTGTATCATTTTCAATCGAGAAGACATCTTCAAATCCTCGATAAAAATTAAACTCAAGATCATCTTTGTTTGTCGGATAGATGAATTTCCCGCCTACTTGCCAGATATAAGGTTTAAATCCATACTTCAGGCGATCCTTTTTGAATTTCCAAATTTCAGTGATCTCTTTTGGATCAGCCATAAAATTAGACCAAATATCGTAGTGGACAGGAATCACTACTTTTGCATTCAATGACTCCGCCATGCGCAGCATATCAACAGAAGTAACTTTGTCTGTTATCCCTCGTGGGTTTTCACCATAGGCCCCTAAACAGACATCGATTTTGTGTTCATTACCATGTTTGGCAAATAAATTGGAGTAATGTGAATCTCCTGCATGATAAAGATTCCCTCCTGATGTTTCGAATAAATAGTTTACTGCAATTTGATCCATCTCCTGAGGCATTTTTCCTTTTAATACCTCTTCTGGATCTTCACAAGTGACCAACGCTGTCCGATCAAACGCTTCTAAAGCTACTACATTGATGTCTTTGATTTTGACTGCATCACCTGGCTTTACTGTAATCGTTTTTTCTTCAGGAATTCCCCATTTTTGCCACGTGCGAACCACTTCTTTTGGCCCAATGAATGTTGCTTCAGGACAATTTTGATGAACTGCTGCGGCTGTATGGATATCTAGATGATCGGAATGGATATGTGTAACGATTAAAGCGTCTACATTTTTTATCGCAAAAGGATCGATTACGAAAGGCTGAGTACGTAAATTAGGCTGCATATTTTGAACGCCACTCATACGCATCATCTGATGGCCTTTTTTCATCATGCCATTCCCATGACTACGTTTTCCCGTCCCACACCATAGATCACATAAAATATTCGTTCCTTCATGACTTTTCAGCCAAATTCCCGTACAGCCCAGCCACCACATAGCAAAAGTTCCAGGATCCACTACTTCTGTTTCGATTTCTTCATTCAAGTATGTGCCCCACTCAGGAAATGTTTCTACTAACCACTTTTCTTTTGTTACTTCATTGACAGTTTTACTCATTTGCTTGCTCCCCCCATATCGTTGTTCCAACTTACAAGTAAATATTAATGTGTATCAGCATCTATGAAAACCCTTTTATATGACCGTTTGTTTTTTATATGATTTTCTTTCAGTAATCAATGATTGTTTCAGTATAATAAAGACAGATATGAATGTTTAAATGAACAACTAGTCAAATAAATCCATGGATCAAGATGTCCCTCAGGAGGCAAAAGTCATGAAAAACTCACTTGTCAATATTGAAAAACGTCAAAAAGAAATTTTGGAACTGCTTCAGCAGACTGAACAACTATCAACTTTCGAATTAGCTGAATCCCTTGATGTATCTATTAGTACGATACGAAGAGATTTAAATTTATTAGAAGAAAAAAACGAGATCATACGCAATTACGGTTATTGTTCTTATAATTACAAAAACCAGACTGATTTTGATCAATCTGGTCCTGAAAGGATTAAACAAGCGATTGCCAGAGAAGCTAGTAAATACATTAACGATTATGATACGCTGTTTATCAATTCTAGCTCGACTGCGTTGAAAACACTGGATTTTCTTCAATCTAACCATTTGACAGTCATTACAAACAACGTGAAAATCAATTACTCTCCGCACAAAGATAATTGTAGTTATATTTTAACTGGTGGAGAGATGCGCTTTCCAAAAGAAGCACTAGTGGGCGACATCGCATTAAATACGATTTCTTCAGTCAATGCAGACATTTGTATCATTGGCTGTAGCGGAGTCGATGTAGTACATGGGGTCACAACAAAGATATTAAATGAATCAACGATCAACGAAATGATGGTCAACAAGACAATCAAATGTAAGATTTTAGTCGCTGATCATCGAAAAATCGGACTGACATCAAAGTTCAAGATTGCTGATATTTCAGTCTTTGATTATTTGATCACTGATAAATTTTGTTCTGAAAAAGTATTAGAGGAGATCAGAAATACGGGGATAAAAACCATTCAAGTAGATTCATTTTAAGAACCAGGACGTAAATATGTAAATAGGATTATCAAAAAAATGAATAACAAATTTATCGATAAATGAAAAACACGCTACGCTCAAATTGATAAAGGAATCCCAAGATGTATCCATCCAATCGATACCATCATAATCTATTGCTTCTTTTATAACCGTTATATGTTGCCTAAATAGGAATCAAACAATATCGAAAAAAGGAGGTATGACAAAAGTCACACCTCCTTTTTTCGAATAAACGGTATTCAAATCAGAACACTGATTTCACAACCACTTTATTTCAGGTCGTTTTCAATCACCTTTACCGCGTAATCATTTCCGTTGAAACGCGCTATTTTTTTTGCGTCCATATATCTTTCTAAATAATCATCTTCTCCTAATTGCTTATGGCAAGAAGCAATTTCATAAAGCAAGTATTCCAATGCATAAGTCGATTTATGTTTCTTATTATACTCAATACCCTTCTCACATAATTGGATTGCTTTATCATAATCCTCGATTTTACGGTAATAGGTGGCGATATCATAATATACAATGCAGACCATCAGATTATCAAAATCAGTCTCACTCAATATTTTAAGTGTACGCTCCACATAAACTTTCGCAAAATCTAATTCTCCTTTTGACAAGTAGATCATTGCCACGTTTGCAGCTGCTTGTAAGTGATGGATATCTGTTTCGGTCGTTTGTTCCAACACTTGATTAAAATAAAATAATGCTGCATCTGGTTTTTTCGCATAAAGATGATCAAGCAGTCCTTGATAAAATAAAATTTGATTTAAAAGATCAGAATTACTTACTTTTTCCTGATCGATCGTTTGTAAAATTTTATAAGATTCTTGGTATTTTGATACAGAATTCAATGATTGAATCTCATTTATTTTTTTCCTGATTTTGTCTTCTTCTGTTTCTACTAATATATCGGAGATCTCGACATTCAGCTTTTTGCAAAGCGCACTTAAGATATTGATGCCTGGCGACATATTCTTGTTTTCGATATTGCTGACAGTTGCTTGTTCACAAATGCCTTCTGCTAATTGTACTTGTGTTAACCCCTTTTTCTTTCGGTATTCTTTTAGTAATGCTCCATCTACTTTAATCAAAACAATTTCCTTCCCTTTAAAAAATTATTTCTCCTTTATATCATACACAAAAAAAAGTTCTAAACAACCAAAAATGTTTAGAACAGAATAAAAATTTTAATTTTAAAATAATATTCAAATTAAACAACTGGCGTATCTGCTCCTTGATTTCTTTTTGTGTTATCTGAATAATTATCGTTTACAGTTATAACACATAGTGAAAATTGTCATGGCGAGAAAGTCTAAGAATATTTTTAAACATAACTATTTCTTTCTTACGTGTGTATAATGACGACAGCACACCTATCAATTAATATAATTATTTTATTTTTTTATGTTCTCATGTTTATTTTTAATGACACAACTTCTCGTATTTATCTGGCACAACATATAAATCGATCAAAAAATTGTTGCGTGTTTTTTTGAAAATTGGAGTTTCAACTTGATTACAAAATTTAAATTTAGAAGTTGTGAAAACAGCGAGAGACAGTTTAATATTCAAAATATACATAGGCTACTCGAACGCTGTGTCTTTTAGTATACTAGTAAGAAACGAAGGGATAGACTCATTCCAATAAGGAGGATTTCATGAAGACAATTCTTTTTGCTCCTGCAGTATTCAATTTAGCTGAGACAACACGAATGATTGAGGTTGCCAAAGCTATGAAAGACCGTTATTACTGTGTATTCTTTGGCTTTTCTAAAACTTTTGCTCCTTTGATCACAGAAAGTGGCTTTGAGTATCATTTACTAGCGCCGATCCTTACGAAAAAACAAGAAGAACAAATCATAAAATTTGACCAGTTGCGTACACTTAAAAACCCTTTTACCAAAGAAATGGTTGCCTCTCGTATCACTAGTGAACAGAGTCTGATTGCTAAGTTTGAGCCTCGACTGATTGTGACAGGTTCGAATGTGACAATTTTTTTATCGGCCCGCAATAAAAAGATTCCTTTAGTATATGTTAAACCCTATGCTTTGAGTGAACCTTTTTTTCAATCAGAGCATGCGCTGATGCCCCACGAGTTACGTTTCTTCGGCCCTTTAAGCAATCCCCTTTGGCACTGGACAAAAAAGCGTATAGTAAATACCCGATGGATCCCCAATGCCTTCAAACACGCTGCACAAAAAGAAATGCTTCCTTTACCAAAAACAAGTTTACAAATGATGGATGCTGATCTAAATCTCATCACAACGCCTAAACTATTTTTGGAAGAAGAACAGCTGCCGGAAAATTATCGAATCGTTGGTCCAATTTTTGCTAAGCTCAGTACTTCCTTGCCTGAAGAAGTGCTAACTTTTATACAGCGAAAGCAACAAGAAAGAAAACGTATTATCTATTTCGCAATGGGTAGTTCAGGCAATCCGCGTATGTTACGCAAAATTTTGTTCTTCTTACAAAAACAACCGGATCTAGCGGTTATTGCACCTATTGACTATCTGCTTGATGACATTCAATCTGACTCAGAAGATCTTTTAATAACAGAATATCTGTCTAGTCATCTTTTGCATGAATTCATTGATTTTTCTTTTATCCACGGCGGGGAAGGGACCGTCCAAACTGCCTGTGAATCCGGCAAACCGTTTATCGGTGTGGGGATGCAATTTGAGCAAAGCTGTAATATTGACTATTGTGTAAAATACGGAAACGCAATCGCCCTCACAAAACCAGTGACTGAAAGAAAACTGCAGATTGCTCTGCGCGAAGTTTCTTCACCCAAGATTCGTCAGCAGGCACGCACGCTGCAAGCCGTTTTTCCAATAAATGGTCCACAACAAGCAATTCAAGAAATCGAAACCTTCCTGAGCAACCACCCAATATAGTTTCAAGTAGAAAAAGCTTTTTTAATAGAGACTCATCAGTAATTTCGCTATTCGAGACCCAGACAGTGAAAATACAAAAAAAGTAAATAGTGGATTGAAAAGTTAGAGTTACTTAAATTACGGTGTCTAAAAAACACAAAATCATCCTTAAAATAAAAGATCTGACGCTATCCAAATGAGCATAGGTAGCGTCTGCCATTTATTCTTAGTCAAATTCTTTGACACCTTTCTCTGGTTGGATCATCTCAACGTTTCTTCAAAAGAAAGACCATAATAATTAGGCAAATACATTTTCTTAAAATGTGTCATATAGATCTAGAAGCATCGCTTTGTAGAGATTTGTGCCGCTAGTCCCCTCAACAATTACTAAATCAAATGTAGGATTTACCACTTTATCTTTGATAATCAACCTCCCTCTTCTGTTGAGACAATGATCTCGCAATCCGATGCATACTCCTATATAAACTGCCAGCAATCCCCACATATTGAGTAGATCATGTCAGAATGTTCTATGTCGTCAGCAACGATACACTAAAAGTCACGTTCACCATGACTGATTGCTATTCCCAGCACAATTATTTCTATACACGTTTCATGATTTGAATAAACACTCACATCATACATATTACCATTCATACACCATACTGCAGCCCCTACTATATGGTTGTAAGCTCCCAAATCTATATTTGACTTGATCACTTTGGTAGTAGATCTACTAATTCTAAATCCATTGCTGATAAAATTTCCATTTTTTCCTCCTTCTTTCTGCCAAAACAGTTAAAACAATAATAATCTTTATGTAAAAAAGGGCTGTGACAAAAGCCTTGTCACAGTCCCATATTCCGAATAAACGGTGGTCAAAAGCTTGCATCTGCGGTAATAAGTTCAACCAAACGAAAAATAAGCCAACATTTCACAAAAATTTAAGAAGCAATTTTCGTAAATTTCTTCTTATTTCTTGAAGCTAACCACTTCTGTTACAACCACTTTTAGAACATTTAAAGCTTCGATGTGACAAACCATCTATGCTGCTCGATCATAAAATTGATAGCAAAAATTCCACAAAGTACATATGTCCCCCATGAAAACAAAACATTCATATGCGGTACAATGATCTTTGGAAGAATCACGATCAAAAATGATGCCAGTGCCCAAATCCATCGATTGATTTGAATATGATATGTAGCTAGCATATTCAATATAAGGTGACTAGCCGTTAATAAAAAGATAAAAACAAAAAATAAAATCAGCCAATACATTGTTTCCCACCTTCTAAAAACCAAACTTAGACAGTCTGGACTTCGTTTTCTCCACGACTTTGTTCATCTGACAGCATCTTTTTATCATAAGCTTTTACAAATGGATAATAGATAATAAATGCTATCAATGTGTTGATCATGATCAAGATAACAACACGCCAGTCATTTCCTGCTGAAAGATAACCGCCGATTGGAGCTGGTCATGTCCATGTTGGCAAAACAGTAAATCTATTGACCATTTCTAATTTGACTGCAAAATAACTGATAATAGTCAAAACTAAAGGAACTAAGTTGAACGGGATGAACATGTAAGGATTCAACATCATAGGAGCTCCAAAAATCATGGGCTCATTGATATTGAAGATACCAGGAATAATAGAAAAACGACCAACCTCTTTCAAGAATTTTGATTTACAGAAGAATATAAACAAAACAGATACCACGATCGTTGCTCCTGCACCACCAATTGTTACCGTCCATTGATAAAACTGTTCAGGAGCGATATAGGGTAATTGGGTGGCAGCTGTACCATCTGCCAATGCCTTTGCATTCTCATCCAACATGATCAGCCACATTGGACGAACAACAGCCCCTACAATACTCATGCCATGGATACCAAATGACCACAACAAATGGATCAAAAACATTGGTAGTAAAACACCAAGCAAATTATTCCCTAAAATATTGGTTAAAGGCTCGAATAACGATAATAAGGCAGCGTTTACATCAAAGCCCGCGACGCTTCGAATCAGCCAAGTAATTGTTAAAATGACTGCACCTGGAATCAATGCCTCAAAACTACGGGCAACAGCAGGTGGCACTTGTTCTGGCATTTTGATAGTAATATTTCGATTTTTAAAGAAACGATATACTTCCACTGCAAAAATCATAGATAAGATCCCCGCAAACATCCCAGATGCTCCCAAAGAACTCATAGGTAAGACCCAGCCAAGAGGTGCCTCTTCAGGAGTTAAAACGTTTACAGGAACTTGTAACATAAAGAACGTTCCTAAAGATAATATACCACCTGTCACACTATCTAATCCATATGATTTAGCTAGATCCGAACCCATAACAAAAGTTGCATAAATAGCCATCAATCCCATCGTCATCCTAAAGGGTAAAACAATCGTTGCCGAATAAGGGGCAATAAATTCATTCCATCCAGGAAACGGTAAATTGATAAAGACCATAAAAAATGTCCCAATCAAAATCAATGACAACGTTGAAACAACCCCATTACGAATTGCTAATAAATGACGCTGTGTACCAATTTTTGCCATTGGTGGGACAAGTTTCTCTTCGACCCATTTCATCAGCTTTTCCACTAAAACCACTCCTTTTCAATAAAATATGAACCATTCATTGCATGACAACGCAAAGAATGTTCATAACTAATTATATAATTAAGAAATTTTATTTCAATATATTCTCTTAAATAATCAAATTTATTTTTAAGAATCCTGAAAATAAGTTTTCTAAATCATAGGAGCAACAAAAAAATTCGATAATTAACAAAAATCAAAATGATTAAATCTAGTGATTGAAACATATCATTTTAAAAAAATTTTGTAAATTCACCCATAAATATCACCCTATTTAACTTTTTTCATCGTACACTAAAATTCAAAACAACTATCTTTAATCTTTACTTCTTGGTTTTGTTTTAATAAATTTCCTTCAAAAATGCCTGGAGAAACTACAATGATCACCGTATCTTTTTGTGCTTGCTCCAACTTCTTCAAATCTATAATAGCTAACAGTGTCCCTTCTTTTACCTCCTGGTTACTTTCAACCCGTATCTGAAACGGACTTCCTTCGAGTTCAACTGTATCTAAACCCATATGGATCAGTATTTTTCTGCCAGATTCACTTTCGATCGTTATGGCATGTCGGGTAGGAAATATATTATCGATTATTCCTTTAACTGGCGCATGGATATATCCATCATGATTCGTTATAGCGTATCCAACTCCTATCATTTTTGAAGAAAAGACCTCGTCTTTTACTGCTGTTAATGGAATAATTTGACCACTAGCTACAGCTTTTAGAATGTTTCTTGTTTTAAAGAAATGCACTTTTTATCACCTCTACTTTAATGCTGGCCAATATTTTTTGTTTACTTTGATCATTTCATCTAGTATTTTTTTTGCGACTCTGGCATTTGGTACGGTTTGATTCAATGTAAATGCTTGTAAAGCTTTTTGATAAGAACCTTCAAAGTAAGCATCTACTAGTAACTTCTCTGCTGCAACTTGTGCCTCCATCAATCCTTTATGAAAATCACTGATTGGTTTTCTTAGTGTAATTGGCTCCACACCAGTTGCACCAACATATGCCGGTATTTCAACAACTGCATCTGACCGTAGATTCGGAATCGCCCCTTGATTAGGAACGATTAGCATAAAGCGACGACGATCATCATTCAACAAGGAAATAGCTATATCGACGATATATTGTCCATGCTCCCCAAAATTAAAGTTCAATACTTCTTCCACAATACCGCGGCGTATTTTATCAGCCATTTCTTTGGTATTTTTCTCTCGTCCATCCATGACCATATTAGCACGTGTATACTCTTTGTCAGTATGCTCAACGACCATATCAGGATATAAGTAATACTCTAAGTAATTATTCGGGATATTACTTGGAAAATTTTTCGTGATGACTGACATCATTTGAAAGTTTTTTTGCCAAGTTTTGTCTCCTATATTAAAATCGGCGACTTGCATTTCTTTTGTTATTAGTTTTTCAATAATCTCTGGCATAATTTCTCGTTGCAATTCTTTATCATAAATCGATGTATACCAGCCAAAGTGGTTTAAACCATAATACGTAACGATCCAATTCTTACGATCATAACCGTAATTCACTGCAATCGTTTCTTCAATTGAAATAGTCATATCACAGGCATTAATCATTTTTACATTCGGATATTTACGACGAACAGCTTCAGAAACGATCGACTCTGGATTTGTATAATTCAAAATCCATGCTTTGGGGGCATAGTCTTGTATATGATCGACAATTTCCAATAAACCTTTGATTGAGCGCATCCCATAAGCAAATCCTCCGAGTCCACACGTTTCTTGTCCTACTAATCCATGTTTAAGTGGAATCTTTTCGTCCTTTTCTCGCATCTCCAATCCTCCAACACGAATTTGTGAGAAAACAAAATCGCATCCTGTAAAAGCAAGCTTTGGATCATCCGTTGCACGAATGCGAATATTTGAAAAACCTTTTCTTTTCAGCATAAATTTAACAATCAAGTACATATCCATATTTCTTTCTTCATCAATATCATATAAACGTATTTCAGATAATGGCAACCGTTTTTCATTGTTCAAAATGGCTTGAACGATTCCTGGTGTATACGTACTCCCGCCTCCAGCTATAGTGATAATCTGTTTTTTCATCATCATCTTTTCCTTTCTATTCTTCTAATAATTTATTGAATTCTGCCATAACATAAGTCACTTCTAAGCCGATGATAATTTGATAATTTTTTTCAGTTGGTTTAATGATCCCGCTTATCCCTAATTGCTTGATTCGCTGTTCCTCGACCATGGTGGGATCCACTACCTCTACCCGTAGGCGTGTATTACAACTATAGACATCCAGGATATTGGCTTTTCCTCCAAACGCTTGTAGCATTTTTGTTGCCATATATTCATAATTTTTACTTGCTAACCCTAACTCTGTTTCTTCTAAGGTTACTTCATTGCCAAACTCTGCCTTAGCTTCACGTCCTAATGTCTGAATGTTTCTCTTATTGATCAAATAATAAAAAGTAACGTAATACAAGGCAAAAAAGAAAATTCCGATTGGAAGAATCAAAATAGCATTGGTAGCGATTCGAAAATTGATGAGATAATCAACAATACATGCTCCGAATGTAAAACCAATTCGTATATTGAATAAGTAACAGACAATCCCTGCTAAACCGGCAAAAAGTGCATGGATCACGTACAACATAGGAGAAAGAAACATGAAACTAAATTCAACAGGCTCAGTGATATTTGCAATAAATGAAGTTCCTGCACCGCTTCCCATGATTCCTTTGACCATCTCTTTATTTTCTTTATAAGCTGCTTTATAGATAGCTAGACATATAGCTGGTATACCAAACATCATTACTACAAAAAAACCTGATAAAAACAGTCCAGCCTGAGGATCTCCGTTGATAAAGCGTGTCATCTCTCCTCTGAAAACTTCCTTGCTAGGAGATGTATAGCTTCCTAAATCGTAATAAATATACGTATTCAACACATGGTGCAGTCCAAAGGGGATCAGCAAACGATTCAAAAACATAAATATCCCCACACCTAATGCCCCCATATCAACGAGCAGTTTTGCAAAATTATCAATCCCAATTTGGATGAGCGGCCAGATAAAGCCCAAAAAAACAGCTGCGATTGTTTGTAGAATCATCACCATAGTCAATGGGAATTTTTCGCCCGCAAAATAAGAAAAAACTACTGGTAATTTTTGTTCTTTAAAGCGATTATACGTCCATGCCGCTACTAAACCGGAAATAATTCCACCAAAAATCCCCATATTCACTTCTGGGTCCATGATTTCTAAGCCTTTTTTCAAGGTAGCAATCGCTAAAAAACCAGTAAGTGCAGGTATTCCTTTGTCCTTATTTTTGACAAAACCGATTGCAACTCCTATAGCAAATAAGATATCCAAGTTTCCAAAAACGGCATTTCCAGCTGCACCAATTACTGGCATGTTCAGCATATCATCAGCTGATAAACGCATGATCAATCCCGCTAATGGCATCGCTGCAACTGGAAGTAGCATCGCTCTTCCAAGCTTCTGCACATTTGATTTAACATTCATTTTTATTCCTCCTCTATTAAATATCCTCATATGTTACTAACTCAATCAAAGGATCATTTTTCACTTTTTGAGCAAATGCTGAATGAATTAAAAATTCGACTTGGTGGGTACGAGGATACACAAAACTTGAACCATTTAACAATTCCTGATCCAAATACGCTGCGTGACACATGACTTCGATCGTTTTATCTTCTCTCAATATCATGAGTAAACTTGCCAAATATTCTTCCACACTCGTATTGATTTGTCGTTTTTTTTCATCAGTTTCTCCTACGACATCGAAACAAGGCTCAAAATAATCGACATGACGAACTTCATCTTTTCGTTCAAAGTTGCTCCGAACCGGCAAATCATATTTTTTTGCTAATGTAACAACTACCTCCTGATTTTCATCCAAAGTATGAGTATGATGATGACTGTCTAAATGAGTTGGTATGATCCCCGCATGATAAATTTTTTGAATCTGAGCATTCCATTCCTGATACAGTTGATCTTTGTCAATGTTAAATGGATGCTGATAATAAGATAAGGATCTGAACTCTCCGCTTTCGATAAGAGTATCGACAGTTTTGAGGAGTGGTTTGCCACACGTCAATGTTAAATGGACTCCTACACCTAGCCTAGGCATTTCCTTTCTTAGTTTCACAGCATGCTCGAAACCCGGCATATTTGCCATCAATGTAGTTGATGTCAAAATTCCTCGCTGATAAGCATCCATAATCCCATAATTCACACCATGGCTATAGCCAAAATCATCCGAATTAAAAATCACTTTTCCCATTTCATTCTCCTTCTTTTTTCTACTAAAATAGGCGCAACCAAATAATCATAGTCCATTTACTATGTGTCATTTGGTTGCGCCTATAGATAGTTACGCCCTTATTTTAATAGATTCTTGCTAGATGAATTGCCAAATAGATGATTTCATTTTCTTGAATGGCAAGTTGAAATTGCTGTTCGATGATATCTTTAATCTTTAGTGCTGTACAATACGCTTTGCTATGTTTAAATGTTTCAGTAAAAAAACCAATATTTTCTACTGGCGTTTCTTCCTGATAAATCAAGCGTTTAACCAGGAATTTGATATGAACCATTAAGCGATGATAAGTCAGTGATTCTTTATCATAAACGTTTGAATAGGATTTTTCTAGATGGGACAAAATCGTGGTCGTCATTTCTACTATTTTTAAGCTCTTTAAACTATTAGGCTCTCCTAGCTCAGCATTAATGATATGCATAGTGATGAATCCTACTTCATTTGACCCTAACTCGGTTTGATATCGATGATTGATTCGCTCGACCACTTCTACTGCTATATCATATTCATTTGGATAAAGGAATCTCATTTCTGGCAACATAATTGCTGTGACATCTCTATCTTCTCTTTTTCGTTGAATAGCAAAATAAATATGATCTGTCAATGTAATATAGATATTTGAATCTAATGGAGAGGAGATCCTAGCTGTTATCAGTTCAATCACTTCTTCCGCAAAATCCATAAATTCGATTGGAATCTGCGAGACTATCTCACTGAATCGTTTGATCTTTTCTTTAGAATCTAATACAAATAATTTGTCAGCATCCTCAACATCAAATGGCTTACTCACTTTAGCAGAAAAGCCAATCCCTTTCCCCATCGCAATTTTTTCTATTCCATCGTCATCGATCAATACAGCATTATGATTCAGCTTTTTCATCACATACACCGTTAATTCACCTCCTCTATATGATAAAACAAAACAACTTGCAGACTCCTTCATACATATTTTTGTCTCCAAACAATTTTTAAAGACAAAAAACGACCTAAGAAAGAACCCTTTCTTAGGTCGTGCCTAATTGAATAGTAGCACCCTACATAATTTACAAAAATAGTTTAACACATAATAAAAGCGTTATCAATATCTTTTTTACTCGTTTTATGATAATACTTGTATCGAATTGATTTGGAGGTAATTACATAAAAACAAAAAAAATATAGCAACTCTCTATAAGAAAGTTGCTATATTGATAATTATACCGGCGGCCGGGGTCGAACCGGCACGTCCTCAACGGACACTGGATTTTGAGTCCAGCGCGTCTGCCAATTCCGCCACGCCGGCAAATTTAAAAATAATAACTGGGGTAGCTGGATTCGAACCAACGCATGAGGGAGTCAAAGTCCCTTGCC
>OLOC01000124.1_pt1 | contig 65822 bp, 91 predicted proteins | sample 1643111 | NCBI WGS metagenome assembly OLOC01 (sample SAMEA3136633, study PRJEB25190) | human gut metagenome
AGAATTATATGCTTTTTTATTCTTCTTGTAAAGTAATGTTTTATAATAAATCTTCGACAGAATTTATCTTATAAACAGCCAAAAACTCCAGAAGGAGCTTTCCACGCTTTATATATACACCAATTCTTTTAACACAATCTCTTCTGCAATATTACGAATACCATTTACCAATCAGCCAGCTTTTATCCTAGTTTGGACAATAAAACACAAGTCTCTATATGATAAGTGCTCGGAAAAAGATCCACACACCCAATCCGTTCTACCTGATATCCTCTTCCCTGCAGAAGTTCCAGATCTCTTGCCAGGCTGGTCGGCTTGCAGGCAATATAAACCATTCTTTCCACACCAAAATCAATGATCTTTTCCAGTGCTTTCGGATGCACACCGTCTCTTGGTGGATCCAATACGATCAGATCCGGTACTTCACCCAGATCATCGATTACTTTCAACACATCTCCAGCCCAGAAGGTACAGTTATCGAGTCCATTTAAAGCAGCATTTTCTTTTGCAGCCTCTACAGCCTCTTCAACGATCTCCACACCTACTACTTTTTTTGCCACTGGTGCAAGGATCTGTGCAATCGTTCCGGTTCCACTGTAGAGATCAAAGATTACCTTATCTTTCGTCTCACCGATATAAGATCTTGCTGTTTCATAAAGCACTTCCGCGCCAAGGGAATTAGTCTGGAAGAAAGAAAATGGTGTGATCTTGAACTTCAGTCCCAGAAGTTCCTCATAGAAATAATCCTGTCCATATAAAATTTTGGTTCCTTCATCTTTTACCACATCCGCAAGGCTGTTGTTGGTTGTATGAAGAATTCCGGCAAGCTTCCCATCATAAGAAAGACCGGTAAGCTTTTCCACCAGTCTGGCTTCATCTAGCTGTGCCTCCGATGTTGTTACCAGATCAATCAGAATTTCTCCGGTGCGAACTGCCTTTCTCACAAGAAGATGACGGAAAAATCCAGTATGGCGCATTCTGTGATAATACGGAAGACCTGTATCTGTCGCAAACTCCAGAACAGCCTTTATAATTCGTCTGAAATCCTCATCCACAATCTTGCATTCTGTAACATTTACAATATCGTGAAAGCTGCCTCTTTTATGCATGCCAAGTGCAAGAGGTCCGTCCTTATATTCGTCTCCAAAAGAAAATTCCATTTTATTGCGATATGCCTCTCTGACCGGACTTTCTTTAACACCCTCCCAGATATAATCACCATCAACCGCCGCATCCATCATTGCATGGATCTGCGCTTCCTTCATCTCCACCTGCTTTTCATACGGCAGATTCTGATAAGTGCATCCGCCACAGACTCCAAAATGCGGACATGCCGGCTGACATTCTTCCGGTGAATGCTCCAGAATTTCCAGAAGCCGTCCCTCTGCCTGACCTTTTCGTATCTTATTCACCGCGAAACGCACCTTTTGTTCCGGAACGGTATTCTTCACGATCACTTTTTTTTCTTCGTCCTCTACCACGGCAAATCCTTTATTCGGGAAATCTACCCTTTCTATATATCCTTCTAATATCTGTCCTTTTTTCATCTATCTATATACCCTCACATAGAAAAGGCAGGAATCTTTGACAATTCCTGCCTTCGCTGCTTTCTTAATATTACTGTACTTCATCTTCATCACTGAAGAAATCATTGTCGAAATCATCGTCAAAATCTTCTTCAAAGTCTTCCAGATAATCCGGAGTAAAGAAACAATATACTGCATATGCAATTGCTGCAACTGCTGCAACCGCACCGATAATTGCAAGAATCCAGAGAACAGTTGTCTTCTGATCATCATCTTTCTTATGCATCATATCGTTGAGTTTCGTTGTTGCAAGTAATTCTTCGATTCTGTTCATCTCCATACACGCCCTTTCTGCCGTCACTCTCTGCTTCGGCTCACTCATTGTTTATAGCTAGTATACCACAAATCCATGCATAATTTCCACCATATTGCACAGATTTTCCGAAAAAGAATGTGTTTCTCAGGCACATAGTGCAATTTTAGTCAATTTTCTGCAGTTTTGCAAACATGGCAAACATCTTCTTCGTGCCCGCCGTATCAAAGTCCACAGTCACTTCGTAGTCTCGTCCGCCTTCTGTGATCTGTGTCACCAGACCTTCTCCAAACTTAATATGACGCACTCTGTCCCCCACATCATATCCCGGACCTTTTCCCTTGGTCACAGTAAACTGCTGTGCAGGCTTTGTCGCTGCGAACGCTTTTGTCGCAAATGCCTGCTTTGCCTGACGGTAAGCAGATACCTTTGGTTCTTCCTCTGTCTGCTCTTTTTTAAACAGGGCACCGGTAGAAAGCAGACTCAGCGGAATCTCTTTTAAGAATCTGGACATCTTATTATACTGTGTCTCACCGTGTACCATCCGTCGTCTTGCACAGGTCAGCGTCAGATTCTCCTTTGCACGGGTAATTCCCACATAGCAGAGTCTTCTCTCTTCTTCCAGCTCTGCCGGATCATCTGCCGTGATCGTCATATAGCTTGGGAAAATCCCATCTTCCAGGCCGGCGAGATAGACGTGTGGAAATTCCAGGCCTTTCGCACTATGTAAAGTCATCAGCACCACATAGTCCGTCTCCTCATCAAGACTGTCGATATCTGCAACCAATGCCACTTGCTCTAAAAAACCGGAAAGTGTCGATTTTTCATCTTCTGCTTCACAGGACTCCTCGTATGCAACAATTTTATTCCGGAGCTCTTCAATATTTTCCAGACGGCTTTCTGCTTCTTCATCAGAATCTGCCTGCAGTTCTTCTACATATCCAGTTGCATCGATAATCTCATCCATCAATTCCGCTACACTCATGCGTTCGCCTTCGGCTTTAAAATGTTCAATCAGGGCTGCAAAGGATTCGATTTTGCCAAGCGCACGTCCGATTCCCGGAACCGATCCTGCAGCCAGGATTGCTTCATAGAAACTGATCTCCCGTTCCGTTGCATAATCCTGCACCCTTCCGATGGTTGTCAGTCCGATTCCCCTCTTCGGTACATTGATGATCCTCCGTACTGCCAGATCATCTTTTCCATTATCTACTGTTTTTAAATATGCCAGCAGATCCTTTATTTCGCGTCTTGCATAGAAGTTTACTCCACCAACGATCTTATACGGAACATTGGATACCACCATCTTTTCCTCGAATATACGTGACTGCGCATTGGTTCTGTATAAAATAGCGAAATCCTTATATTCTCTTTTTCCACTGTTCACCTTGTCTTTGATATCACTGACAATATAATCCGCCTCATCGTAAGCAGAATCAAACTGACGGAACTGAATCTTCTCACCCTCACCATTCTCGGTCCAGAGCGACTTCTCTTTTCGTCCTGTATTGTGACGGATCACTTCATTTGCGGCGTTCAGGATTGTGGATGTGGAACGGTAATTCTGTTCCAGCTTGATCACTTTCGCATTCGGATATTCTTTTTCAAAATTCAGGATATTCATGATATTCGCACCCCTGAATTTGTAGATCGACTGGTCGTCATCACCAACTACACACAGATTCTGATACTTACCGGCAAGAAGGCTTACCAGCTTAAACTGTACCGTATTCGTATCCTGATACTCATCCACCATGATATAACGGAATCTTTCCTGATAATACTCCAACACGTCCGGCTGTGTCTGAAGAAGCTGTACTGTCTTTAAAAGCAGATCGTCAAAATCGAGTGCATTGTTAGCTTTCAGCTGCTTTTCATACTCGATATAAACCTGTGCAATCTTCTTTTTCGCCCAATCCCCTTCCGCACGAAGTGTCATCTCTTCCGGTGTGACAAGCTCATCTTTTGCAGAAGAAATCGCACTAAGAAGCGACCGTTCCTTAAACATTTTCGTATCAATCTGCAAATATTTACACACATCCTTGATCAGTGTCTTCTGATCATCTGCATCATAAATCGTAAAATTTGTATCATACCCAAGCCGGTCAATATATCTGCGCAGGATCCGCACACACATTGAATGGAAGGTGCTCACCCAGATACTCTCCGAACCGAATCCAACAATCTGATCCACTCTCTCACGCATCTCCCCGGCTGCCTTGTTCGTAAATGTGATCGCCAAGATATTCCATGGGTTCACACCTATCTGATCGATCAACCAGGCAATCCTGTGTGTAAGGACACGTGTCTTACCGGATCCTGCTCCGGCAAGGATCAGAAGCGGGCCCTCTGTATAGAAAACGGCCTCCTGCTGTCTGTCATTTAATGTATCATAAATACTCATATTTTTGTTCCTCTTTCTTCTCCTCTCTCGAGGCTCTATTGCATCATTATATTATAAAAAAAGTGGGGTGTCAAAGAATCTCTCGTTCCTATTTTTCGTCGTAAAAATAGAAAAATCCAGCTCCTTTTTTCTTATCTGTAAAATTTTGCAAAATATCTGGACTTTAAAATTTTAATGTGCTAATATGTCATTGTATGAATGAGTGGGGCAGTTTATGTCACACTCTTATTGATTATTTGTCATGGAGGGATAATATAATGAGTAGAAAAATCAGAACAGAAGCGGTCGATTCTTTATTTGATGCCGTTCTCAGTCTGAAAAGCAGAGAAGAATGCTACACATTCTTTGAAGATGTCTGCACGATCAATGAGCTTTTATCGCTTTCACAGCGTTTTGAAGTAGCTAAGATGCTACGTGATCAGAAAACATACCTGGAGATTGCAGAAAAGACTGGTGCTTCCACAGCAACAATCAGCCGCGTAAACCGCTCTCTTAATTATGGTAATGATGGATACGATATGGTATTTGAGAGACTTCAGGCAGGGGCTGAAGAATCCGAATCTTAATTTTACAGACACCGGCAGGAGTTGGTAGTAACAGCTATTGCCAAACACATAATAGCAAAAAGGAACGAATTTCAAAATCTGAAATCCGTTCCTTTTTTTATTCTTCTTAAAAAAGCTAACGCTTTTATTTTTTCTTATCCGGCTTTGGAAGTTCGTCCACCATTTTTTCAATCAGTTGCTTTTTCACATACACATCAAAACTGAGATTACAGATAAAGGCAAACTTCTGAAGCTGTTCTCTTTCTTCATCATCCACACATACAAAAGAATGCTCAGCAGTCTCATACGCCTTACGAATACTATCCTGCAACTCTCCGATCCTGCTTTTTTCCATCTTACAGACTTCTTCATAGATACTTTCCATGTCAAATTCCGAATCCACAGCAAAATATTTGTCTGTCAGTGGCTTTAACAAAATCTCAATATCTTTGATTGAGAGCAGGTTCTTAAAATAATAGACAAAAATTAAAACCAGAAGGTGCTCTTTGGAATACTTTTTCTTGTTCGGAGGCGGAAGCAGATTGTTTTTCGCATAATTATTGATCATCGTTTTCGTCAGGATCTTATCATCCTCATAACGCTTCGTCGAACTGAGCTGTTCCTCCATAAAAGTTGTTACCTGATCCATATATAAATCTATATTCGGAATATCTACCGGATGAATATAATCAATTCTGCCGACACTTTCCAGGATACTGTTTAATAAATCTTCCGTATTTATCGTCATTCTTTTTCACCTCAATATAGATATTATATAGTATTAAAAACTAGATATCAAGTCTTTTCTCTATCTTTCATCCAGGCTTTTTTAACGTAAGTGACGTATTAACAATTCACTTTTTTCTGTTTCCACATATTCCGTTTATACCGAATACATGATTTCAGAAGCTCTGCAGAAGTATTAACGATCAGTTCTTCCGGAAAATGACTCTCCTCGATCACCGGAAGCGCATAACTGTAATCTGCAAGATCTACATCCATGTGTGCGTCGCTTCCCATCGTAACCGGAACTTCGTATTTCTTACAGTATTCCAGCATTTTTAAATCATTTTTCCTGGTATCCACGCGGAATCCGCCAGGTCTTAACGAACCGTTATTTACCTCCAGAACGGTTCCTGTCTCTTTTGCTTTTTTGGCCAGCTGTTCATAATCCACCGGATATCTTCCATCATCCGGATGTCCAATAATGTGAATCAGCGGATTCTCCATTGCCGCAAGGTATGCCGCCGTGATTGCCTCTTCCGTCCGCTCGCCTTTATAACAAGGTCCATGAATACTTGCAATTGCAATATCCATCTGACAAAGTGTGCTCTCCGGAAGGTCAACCTCTCCCTTTTCATTCATAATATTCAGTTCCACACCCATGAACAGTCTCACGCCGTACATTTCACGCGGTACGATATGCAGATTCTGGAAATAGAACTCATGACAGGTTCCCGGCATCTGCGGTGCATGTTCAGTCAGTGCAAATGCCTCCAATCCTTTCTCTTTCGCCATCTGTGCCATCTCACGTATCGTATTGTATGCATGTCCGCTGACAATGGTATGTGCATGTGTATCTAAAACTATTTTCATCGGTCTTTCCTCCTGCCTGCTCTTTGTCTGTGTTCTCACAGCTCATCTTTTCTTATATTCTTATGATAAACTGATTCTTTCTTTTTTACAATCCGTTTTTCCCCACTGTTTTCATTTCTAAAATTTCTATAAAATGTGCGGTGTTTTTGTTGTCACATGGTACAATAGACTATAAGAATATTTAACGAAAGAGGTTTTTTTATGAATCTTTTAGCAGCACTTGCAAGTGTACGGATCTTTCCCAGAAAAGCTTCCCATCAGGCACTGACTACCCGTTGGGGAAAATCTCTTGATCCGCAGCACATACTGGAAGAATATCCACGTCCGCAAATGATCCGCGATCAATATATCAACCTGAATGGAGAATGGAATTACACAGTTCTTTCAGAAAAAAATACCATAACCAAAGAAGGAACTCTTCTCGTTCCTTTTTCTCCGGAAGCTCCTCTTTCCGGTGCCGGTTTCCAGTTAAAGCCGCACGAAAAAATGCTCTGTGAGCGTCTGCTGTCAGTCAAGTGCCTTCCTTCCGACGGATCCCGGTGCATCTTGCATTTTGGTGCAGTCGATCAGTATGCGAAAGTTCTGGTAAATGGAAAAGTAGTTGTCTCACATATCGGCGGATATCTTCCATTTTCTGCTGATATCACAGATGCTCTGCAGGAGGGTTGCAACACTCTGACTGTACACATTGAAGACCGTTCCGACACTTCTTATCACAGTGTTGGAAAACAGAAATTAAAGCGTGGCGGAATGTTCTACACTGCCCAGAGTGGAATCTGGCAGACAGTATGGATGGAATGGGTTCCGGCTGTCTATGTCAAAAAACTGGAACTCACCCCTTTATATGAAAAAGAGACGGTACACGTATCCCTTCTTTTAAATCATCCGATTTCCGGATGCAGCGATGCCGAAGCGGTTGTCTGTCACGTCAGAGACATGGACGGTCGCCTGATTTCCAAAGGGATCTGCACCAATCAGTCTGACTCTCTTTGCTGTTACTCCTGCTACTGTGACGTCAACAATATGCATCCCTGGAATCCTGATGATCCTTATCTTTATACAATTGAGATACAGGCAGGCGAAGATAAAGTCACCGGCTATTTTGCAATGCGTACCTTTACCATCGAACCGGATAAAAAAGGACTTCCCCGCTTCTGCCTGAACCATGAACCACTTTTTCTGAATGGAGTCCTGGATCAGGGATACTGGCCGGACGGGCTTTACACTGCGCCATCTGATGAAGCGCTGATCTATGATATCCAGACCATGAAAAATCTCGGCTTCAACATGATCCGTAAGCATGTAAAAGTCGAGACTGCAAGATGGTATTATCATTGCGACCGCCTTGGAATGATCGTCTGGCAGGACATGGTAAACGGTGGCACCTACAATGCTCCGTTCATGACCTGGCTGCCTGCACTCTTTCCAAAATTCAAGCTTCACACCAGTGACCGGATTCATCCTCTCTTCGGCAGGAAAAATGTACATGGCAGAGAAGAATTCATCCGTGAATGCAAAGAAACTGTCACTGCCCTAAAAGCATTCCCATGCATCAGCACCTGGGTAATCTTCAATGAAGGCTGGGGACAGTTTGATTCAAAAAAGCTCACTGCCTTATTCCGCGAACTGGATGACACCCGGCTCATCGATTCCGCCAGTGGCTGGTTTGACAGACGGCAGGGAGATTTCAAAAGTGAACATAACTACTTTGCAAAGCAGTTCGTAACTCCATCTGACCGCGCTTTCGTCATTTCCGAATACGGAGGCTACACCTGCCAGGTCAAAGGACATACCTGCTCCGGCAAGACATACGGATATAAAATCTGCTCTTCACAGGAAGAATTCCAGGCAGCCTATCATAAACTTATGTCTGAAGAAATCGACCCCCTCAAAGAACAGGGATTGTGCGGAGCAGTATATACACAACTCTCCGACATCGAAGATGAAATAAACGGGCTGATGACTTACGACAGGGAGGTTTGTAAGTTGTAGGTGATTGACAAAGTTACGCACCCATGGATTCGGATTCACCCCCGCTCGCGCTTAGTCCGCAAACGTAGCGGATACTAAGTTCGATGATGTCTGACGACATCCTCTCACTAAGTACCGACGTTTCCGATGGGGTTCATTCCGAATGCATGGGGGCTTGCGTTTGTCGCTCCAGTACAAGTTGTGCGGAGGCGCTTCGCTGCCGCACTGGGAAAATACTATTTTAATTTCAGTGGGATAGGTTGCTCAGGAACGTAAACTTTATACCTTATCAATATACCTCCAGTACTTCTGCAAATCCATTGCCACCACTTCCCGTCAGACACCACATCCAGGCGATGCGCAGCGGATGCCGTCCCCCCTGGTATTAGTTTTTTGTGCGCTTAGTATGGTGCCGTCTTCCCCCCTTCGCCGATGCGGTTCTGGTGTCATAGCACAGCCCGGGGCAGAACGATAATTCTGCTGGCGGGCCCTCAAAAAACGCCGGCACTTAGTGAGGGGATAACGCTTGCGGTATCACCGAACTTAGTACCGCTGCGTTTTTTGCGGAGCGAAAGCGCGCCCGAAAGCAGAAATATCGTTCTGCCCCGGGCGTCCCTTTCCCCACCACCTAACTCATCAGCAAAATTCCCGAAAACGGCGGCAGGTCCAGCGTCACATGCGTCCCTTTTTTTGCTTTTGCCGGCAATGTCTTTTTCTTTTTTGTATTTCCTCCATATTCATCCCAGTCCGTATCCAGTATCACACTGAGTTTTCCTTCTTCTTCGGTATCCAGTTCGTAATCTTCCTGTTCTTCGTCTGAGAAGTTAAATATCGCGATAAAGTTCTTATTTTTTCCTTTTCTTTTGATCGCATAGATACAGCGTTCTTCCTGATGGCAGTCCAGCCATTTGAAATTCTCCGGATCATAATCATGCCAGAATGCATCATTTTCCTGACCGATACGGTTCAGTTCGATCATATAACGGTGAAATGCATCATGGAGCGGATATTTTAGGATATCCCAGTCCTGCTCGCGGCTTTCATCCCACTCGCGAAGCTGACCGAATTCATTTCCCATGAAATTCAGCTTCTTACCAGGATGCGCCATCATATACAGATACATAGCTCTTGCCTGTGGGAACTTATCCTCATATTCTCCGTTCATCTTCTGGAGAATCGTTGCCTTTCCATGTACCACTTCGTCATGACAGTATTCCAGCAAAAAATGCTCATTATAATAATACATCATCGAGAATGTCAGCTTATGATAATCTCTGCTTCTGTATTCTGGTGCACTCTGGAAATATTCCAGTGTATCGTGCATGAAGCCAAGATCCCACTTGTAATCAAAACCAAGTCCTCCCTGGTCAATCGGTTTGGTAACACCTGGAAAATTGGTGGAATCTTCTGCGATCAGCATGGCTGTCGGATGAAGGGACTTTAATCCCTGGTTCATCACCTTCAGAAAATCCAGTGTCGTTCCGTTAACACCCCTGGCCTCGTCACCCTGCCAGTAGATCAGACGGCTGACTGCATCCATACGGATTCCGTCAAAATGGAACTCACTCAGCCAGTAATTTGCTGCCGACTGTAAGAAACATCGTACTTCCCCTCTGGAATGCATGAAATTACAGCTTCCCCATTCGCTTTCACCTACTGCCGCATTTGGATATTCATACAGACAGGTTCCGTCAAATTCTTTCAGTCCATAATAATCGACTGCAAAATGTACCGGAACAAAATCCATGATCACACCAATTCCTGCCTGGTGACACTCATCCACAAATTTTTTCAGCTCATCCGGTGTTCCATAACGTGCGGTCGGCGCAAAAAATCCGGTATTCTGATATCCCCAGGATCCGTCAAAAGGATGCTCGGAAAGCGGCATCATCTCAATATGAGTATAATGATTCTTTTTTACATAAGGAATCAGAAGCTTTGCAAGCTCAATATAAGTATACCAGTCGGTCTTCCCTTCTCCTTTTTTTCTCCAGGATCCTGCATGGATCTCGTAGATATTGACCGGACTGTCAAATCCGACTGTCCGGTTCTTCATCCATTTTTCATCCTTAAATTTATAACTATAAAGATCCGTTAAGATTGAGCAATCTCCTGGTCTTAATTCCATCTGGAAGCCATATGGATCACAGTGCTCTACCCTTCCGCCATTTGCTGTGTAAATGCAGTACTTATACATCTGACCAGTCTTCGCCGGAATCGGCTCTGACACATATACACCGCTCTGTCCCTCCTGATACATCGGGATCTCTGTCCAGTTACTGAACTCTCCAAATACGCACACTCCTTTTGCCGATGGCGCAAACACACGGAAAATAAAATTTTCACCCTCTTTATGCGCTCCAAAATAACGGTATACATCAAAAAGATGCCCTGTATAAAACTCCTTCCGCATCTCTTTTCCCCCTGTTTATTTATTTTTTTGAAAAGATATGTTTGATAAAAACATACATTACAATGGCAAATGCCATCAGATATCCAAACGCACCGATTGCCGGAATCCCCCACAACCTTGGCTGCATATTGGTTGTACAGATAATGCTGGAACTGATCAGAAGTGCCATCACCCACAGCCCCATTACAATATTCCGCACCAACCTCCTGAGCAACCCGGAAAGCTCATCCGAAGTATGAAGATCCAGATTGACTCTGGTCTGTCCTTTCATGTGACCCTGCAGGATGTCTGCTGCAAGGGAAGGAATATCCATTGCCTTGTGAAGAGAACGATACAGTCTTTTTGCATCATTCTTTATCTCTTTTTTCCACTGCTCCTTCGTCAGAAAGCTCTCCTTCATCCGTGCCGCCGCAATCTCAACCATGTTGATCTGCGGACTGATCTCGGCAAGCACACCTTCCATATTGGCGAGTCCTCTTGCAAGCATAGTAAGTCCATGAGGCATGGAAATTTTATTTTCCTTCATCACTTCCATCAGATCCTGCATAACTTCCGCAATATCGATATCACCCATATCAATCGTTCCATATTTTGCCATCAGATTATTGATATCTTCATACAGCTTGCTCTGATCCGGCTTTCCGCGGAACTCGCCAAGTGCCATCACCGCTTCCTGGATCAGACCGATGTCATTCTCTGCCACACCTTTGACTGCATTGCTGATCTGTTCCCGGTCACGCTCGGTAAGTCTTCCCATCATTCCCATATCGATCCAAACAATCTTTCCATCACGGATACGCACATTGCCCGGATGCGGATCAGCATGAAAAAAACCGTCCTCCATAACCTGGCGAATGTAATTATCTACAAGCTTTGTTCCAATCTCATTCAGATCATAGCCATTTGCCAGCAGATTTTCTTTATCGTTGATTGCAAATCCATCAATATATTCCATCACTAGCACATGGTTGGTCGTATATTCGCGATAGAGCCGAGGCGTTGTAACAAAAGCCACATCCTGATTGCGCTGGGCAAATTCTTCCATACTGGCTGCCTCCAGAAGAAAATTCATCTCCTGCTGGGTGACAGTCCAGAGCTCGTCCAGAACCATGTTAATATCCACCATGTCCTTGATCGTACCTGGCGGGACCAGCTTTGCCGCTTTGTGGAGCAGACTGATATCTCTGGACATTACCTTATAGATGCCCTGCCTCTGAACTTTGACGACAACATCTTCCCCAGTCTTCAGAACCGCCCGGTGGACCTGTGCGATCGATGCCGATCCCAGTGGATGCACATCAATGCTCTGGAACACTTCGTTCCACTCATAACCGTAGGACTTGCGGATCACTTCTGCTACCTGTTCAAATGGCATCGGTGTCACCTCGGAATGAAGCCGCATCAGTTCTTCACAATAGCTTTTCGGAAGAATGTCGGAATGCAGTGACATGATCTGACCAAGCTTAATATAAGTCGGCCCCAGATCCTCCAGGATCAACCGGAGCTTTTCCGGGGTAAGTCCACCGGTAATCCCATGTTTTCTGAGGACTGCTGTCATCTCACGCAGTCTGGAACCATATTTATTTGACTCTTTTGGCTGGTTTTTGTTACTCATTCATGCCCTCGTTGCCAGATTCAATTGCTTCGACTTCTTTTGCTGCTTCCTCTGCCGTCTCTGTTCCAACAGTTTCAGCCGTCTCTCCTGTCTGTTCTACAACTTCTTCTACTTCTTTTGTTTCTTCTTCTGAAACTGCTGCTTCACGTTCATAAATTCTTTCTTTGAGCTGTTCAATCTGCTCCGGTGTCATCTTGTCAAGCAGCTCATCCAGTTCTTCCGGTGAAGATGTCCTGACAGAAACATTGACATTTTCTTTTATGGTCTTCTTGATATTGTGGCGAAGTTCCTGATTCAGAACTTTTCCCTGTTCTACAGCTGCTTCTCCACGTTCTGCCATCTTATCCAGAACTTCTTTTGACTTTTCTGCAGTTACTGCTACTGTACCAATCCCTGCAAGTAATACTTTCTTAACTCCATCTCCTAAGCTTCCCATAACGTCTATCTCCTTTCACAATTTCAATCTGCTTTAAAGTCCAAGGAATGTAAGCCCCTTTGGTAGAAAAATAATAATCCCGGCGATCGCTGCCATAATTGCTGCAATCAGAACCGCACCTGCTGCTGTATCTTTTGCAATCTTTGCAAGTGGTTTCCGCTCTTCCGTCACCAGATCGACCACCGCTTCTACTGCGGTATTGACCAGCTCCAGCGCCATGATAAGCCCAAAAAGCGTCAGGCAGATGCACCATTCCAGCAATGAGATCTTCAATATCACTCCGGCAATCACTACCAACACCGCTGCCGCACAGTGAATCTTCATATTCCGCTCTTTTTTGATACAGGTACCAATTCCTTCAAATGCGTATCCAAAACTCTTATAGAGCGGATCTTTCTTCTGACTGTCCATATTTCATCACCCGCTTCTTATTATTGTCTTTATTTTACCAAATCAGCTCTATAATAACCAGTCTTTTCCGTATTTTCTTTCTATACAATCTGTAAAAATTGTAAATTTGTATTTGTATGATGTAAGAATCAAAATTCACTTTTGACATTCACATCATTTAATGTTGTAGCAAAAGGTATTTTGACCCCTTTGATACCAGATTGCTACGTGCTTTGCACTCTCGCAATCCTCATCATTTGTATCGAAAAAAGCGGAAATACCATTTCTGATATTTCCGCTTCTCTGTCTGTTTATTTTATCTCTAATTCATCCATCGTTGTTTCCGCATTCATTGCAAAAAGTACACCTCCGAGGAATCCCGGGAAAACAATCGCATAGCCTGCAAATATGATCAGCCAGGATATTCCTTTTAACGCCACCAGACTGACAACTCCCCAAAGTGCTGCACCTATACCCCCACACAATAATGCATTCGTCAGCAGAAACCATCCTGTCATACTCTTTTTTCCATATTTTTTATTCTTCCAGAAATCCCACAGCTTTCTCATTTTACATCTTCCTTTCCAAATTCCTTACCTTTAACAGAATCTTAACAAAGGTATGTAAAATCCAAAGGATCTGCCATGTAAAATCTATGTAAGAATTTTAAATCACCTGATGCTTCAGCCACTTTCTGCTGTGGAATCTCCACGAAAAAATAATCCCACGGAGTGTCCAGTCTGAAAACATTCCGATCCACACGCCCATCGCTCCGACACCAACTATCCGGATCATAAATACGCTGAGGCAAAAACGGCACAGCCACATCGTCGTGCAAGATGTGAGCATTGAAAATTTCACATCCCCGGCTGCGCGCATACCATAGCCCGGGATAAATGCCATAATCCATACCAATGGCTTTACAATCGTGATCCACATCGTCATATGGATACACATATCCGCACTTTCTTTTTCCATACCACCAAGGATCGTGATCGGTTTTGTCAGTACAAATACACTCAGACAGCTGATGATCAGAATCACTTCCGCAATCATACAAAGCTTTTTGATATAGTAAACCGCTTCATCTTTTCTGCCAGCCCCAATACACTGTCCAACAATCGTCATCAACCCAACGCCAACTCCGATTGCTGCAATTCCATTCAGATTTTCCAGAATACTCGTCATTGCCTGTGCCGCGATTGCCACTGTGCCGAGCGTTGATACGGAGGACTGAATCGCAAGCTTTCCAAGCTGGAACATACTGTTCTCTACCCCTGACGGGATACCGATACTTAGAATTCTCCGGATCATCCGGAAGTCTGGACGGATTTTCAGATAATCACGCACCACGATCGGCTTCCTGTCCTGACGCAGCTGGGCCAGAACTACAACTGCACAGAAAACACGTGAAATCAGAGTTGCAAGTGCTGCCCCTGCAACACCCATATGAAATCCCCAGATCAGCATTGCATTTCCTGCAATGTTCATCACATTGGATATCATGGAAATGAGCATCGGACCTTTCGTATTATCCTGTGCCCTGAAAATCGATGCTGCCGAATCATAAGCTGCGATAAACGGAAAGGACAGTGCCGTGTAGAAGAAATAAATTTCCGACGCACGCATGACCTCCGCCTCCACTGATCCAAAGATCAGACGCAGCATCGGCTTTTGGAAAACAAGACAGATCAGGCTGATCACAACCGAAATTGCCGTAATAATAAACAGCACCTGCCTTGCGGATTCATTTGCCCGCTTCACATTCTTCTGTCCGATATACTGTGCACAGACGATCGCACCTCCTGCCGCCAGCGCAGAAAACGCCTGGATCACCAGCACATTGATCGAATCCACCAGCGATACTGCTGAAATCGCCGCAGATCCCACATTGCTTACCATCATTGTGTCCGCTGTTCCCATGATGGAGTTCAGAAGCTGTTCCAGAACGACCGGTATCAGAAGATCTGCAATCATTTTATTTGTGAACATATGCTTTTGTTCCATTTTCTTTTAACTCCTTTTTTCCTCTGCTTCTCTCTTACTTCATTCCTGATTTCAAATAATTTCCAAAAATTCCCTTTGCTATTATGGTCTTCTTAAACTCAGAATGCAAGTATTTTTTTGCCCTGATGCGTTTAATAGACTGCTTTCTTTCTATCTCACATAGTTTTCAAACCCAAATGAGGCAGAAACCGTTTTTTTCATACATACTTTCTACCTATCAGCACATACTTATCTTATCCTGCCGGCAGTTTTTAAGATTTTCACTTTTTTCTGCCTGTGCCATATCAGATAAGGAGGTCCCCATGAAAAAGGAAAAACATTCTGATATTTCATCCCGCAAAAAATCCAATCAGAAGATCATCGATTCCTACGATTATCTGTCTAATGCAGCATCTGCGCAGGACTGCACCGGTCTGATCCCTGTCGGTCCCACAAACAGAGCTGAGCTGGAATCCTACGAAGAAGTCTATCATTATCGGCCGCCAAAAATTGATCCGGAGAAATGTGAGTGACTTCTATCAACCAAATAAGGAACGGTTTCGCTCTTTTTGTCCGAAACCGTTCCTTATATTTATGCTGGTAACTACTACTATAACATGAAAAAGCATAGAATATCCTTTGTCTCATTTTCTACAAAAATCATCCCGGTAAATTTCTGGTATCCTGCCTTTTTCGCCATCTCCAAAGAAACCCGCAGGCGCTCGATTTCCCGGCTGCGCAGCTTTTCAAAATGTTCGATTGTATCTTTTCCTTCATAGCAATAGCCCTTTGTTCCAACCAGGGCATATTCGCCATAAGAATAAAAATTATTCTGGAGAAATTCCAGACGTTCGGAAAACATTTCCTTCATTTGCACCAAGATAAACGGTAATCTGCATCTTCTATTCCTCATCAAAATCTACTTCAAATACGCCTTCCGGTGTCTTCATGGTCAGGATTCCAAGATTAAAATCATCATCCTGAATCGTGATATGATATTCAAACACAACATCATCATCAAATTTGGAAAGTAAAATATATTCTCCATTTTCCTTTCCTTCAATCTGATCACAGATATCATCGTATACATCCTCTCCGGAAATCAGTCTCGGATATCCGGATGATTTGATTTTCTTTTCAATTGCTTCATATAATTCGTTCATGCTTTCTCTCTCTTTCTTTTTTTCATTTTATATTATTCTTTTTACGAGAATCAGATCTTACATCTCGTCCCGAAATCGCACATTTTAATTTATGCTGATTTCAGCATAACATACCCGCTCTATATTTTCTATTTTGACCAGGTCAGTTCTTCCTTCCCGGTGTAATCAAATTTACCATCGTTTTTCTCTTCCAGCGCCTTGATCATATGATAGGTGTATTCATTATACGGCATCGGGATTCCAAGCTCTTTTCCCATCCGAACAAGCGCGCCGGAGAACATATCGATTTCCGTGTGGCATCCGGCATCCAGATCCTGCAAAGTGGAATATCTGGCTGACGGTGGAACCGCACTTCCACGTCCGGACGAGCTTTCGGTCTTGCTCATATCGATTCCTTTTGCCTGTGCGACTGCTTCCAGCTCTCTTTTTAATCCGTCACTGATTGCTTTCATGTGCACGCTGTCACGGTAACATCCAACGCCTGCTCCCAGAATCGCCTGTGGCAGATTGCTGCACACATTCAGGCAGAACTTGCACCAGATCTCTTCCTGAATATACTCTGTGGAGCGGAAATGAATCCCGGTATCTGCAAATAACTCTTCCACTGCTTTCACCCGCTCGCTGTCGAACGGCGCGGACGGTTCTCCGAAAATGATTCCAAGTGTGGTCGGTGGATCAAAATGATAACCGTCTTCCTCTTTATGTGAAGCCACTTTGATCAGTGCCGGTAACACATGCTCCATTCCCACTGTTCTGCCAATGATCTCTTCGCTGTCAACACCGTTCATCAGACTCATGATCACCGTATGCTCGCCTGTTACTTTTTGTATACTCTCCAAAGCACCTTCCAGTGAACCGTATTTCAAAGCAACCACCATCAGATCCACATCATGTGCCTCATCCGGAGTCCACACCTCCGGATGGTAAGTCTTGCCATTGATCGCACATCCGTTCTTTTTCAGACGTTCTGCTCTTTCTCCTTCAGCGATTACTCCAAGCCGGATATCTGATTTTTCAGAAAGACCCCAGATCACATAAGAGCCTACTGCTCCCGCACCTAAAACTGCAACTGATTTTATCTTCATCTTCTCTCACCTCGTAAATTTTCTATTTTTCAACCTTTCGGAGTACCCTTGCCGGATTGCCGACGATTCCCGTCTTTTTCAATAAAATTCCAAGAACCATGACAAACGCCAGAGATGCTGCACGTAAAAGTACCGCTGCCATTTTGTTGTCCTCCTGATGTATGTTATTTTCTCTTTATCCCCGCATCGGTGTCCTGACTTCAATCAGATTGCCGTCCAGATCATAAAAACGGATCACTTTCTGTCCCCAGCTGTACGTCATCAGCCTGGTGACATATTTGCTTTCCGGATACAGTTTTTCTAATTTTTCAGTAAACGCTTCAATATTCCGCTCTTCAAAATAAAGTTCACAGGAATTATTCTCCGGGACAACTTCTTTTCCTGTAACATCCTTCCAGACTTTTTCGTCCTGTAAAACAAGTCCTTCTGTCAGAATAACGTTTCCATCATTGTCCAGAATGATATCCAGACCAAACAGATCATGATAGAATTTCTTTGATTTTTCAATGTCTTTTACGACAATCAGGATATTCCTTAATCTCATCTTCTCCTCCACAACCTGATTTTTTTACTCTATCAGTTTTTTCTGATCTTCCTGGTAAAAAATAGGCTTTTCCTATTCAACTTCCCTTCCCAGTGGCACACCGCCATGGAGGATATCTTCCATCCTATGCACACGACGTTATCCGGATTGCACGGGATTTATTCGACACCTCCAGTGCAAATGGGTCCGCTTTCCTGGAATAGCTACCGCAAATACTTCTGTGTCTTTTCCATTACGTTTTTCAGGATATCAATGTTTTGTAAAATATTTTCTTTTTCCAATGAATGATTGGCATCCTCATACACATAAATCGGAACTGCCTGATTCTTTGAACATGCAATTACTTTTTTTACATCGCTCCACGGATCCGCAGTTCCAATAAATGCAATTGCATCATCATGTTCAAACATAAAAGTCTGTTCAAGCGGGGTATACAAAATCTGGCAGCATTTTATCTTATATTTCTCAGCATAAGCGGATGCAATAATGGTTCCTACGCTTTTGGAAATAAATAAAACTTCACTGTACTCGTCAAATGCGATTTCTTCAAGCTCCTTTTCTGCCTGCGCATACAAGCACTCAAACGCCTCTTGCATTTTCTTTTTATCGCCGCGTATATTTTTGCCATTATAGGAATACTCCTGCATGACTGTCTTTTCATATCCATATTCCTGAACCAGTTTTCTTGCATAGTACAAAAGTGGCTTATCACAATGATAACCAATGCCTGGAAAAAATACTGCTATTTTCATGGCATCCTCCTAATTTATCTTTTATTTCCATATTTATCAAAATTTTTCCTGAGTGCAATCTCCGTCGGTATGATCGAACCCACCAGTGGAATCATCTGAAATACACACAGAATTCCCCCGACATTTCCTATGGCATCATTAGACTTTCCAATAACCAGAAGTAACACAATTAAAGATACCACCAAAAGAATAAGTCCACAGATATACCAGATCTTTCCGCAATAATGATGTGCAAATACCCAGGTGTCCTGATTCTTCATTGACATTGATGTTCTGTAACCAAACACATAATTAATCTGATCCGGTGCTTTTTTCAAAAACATTTTTCCGAAGCCGATCATTGTAAACGGAATCAGTAAATCCATTATAAGCATAAAAATCCAGAATCCCATAACCGTACCTCCATTATTTTATCTTTTTTCAGTTTTTCTCAGATACACACACCCCAAATGTCTTATGTTTCAGTTTACTCTCTTGGGACAAATTAATCAACAAACTGTTTTCGGTTCTTGTGCATTTTGTGGTAAAAAAGAAACTGGAAATTTGTGCAAATGCTGGTGAATTTGGTTCTCTATACAAATCAATTTTTAAGGCAGGACTCGCTCCTTTCGGACTTGCTTTGACTCCTAATATTTCACTGGTGATCATCAACCTGATATTGCAGAGCGTAGGTGATGGAAGTCAGCCACTTATGAGCAAATATTATGGTGAAAAAAGGACAAATGACTTAACCGAAGCGAAACATATGGCTTATACTTTTGCTATTATTTATCTGCCATATTACTCGGATAAATTATATGATAAAACAAGGGACTTTTAGTTGCAGGTTGTTCTGGAGTTTCAAAATCTTCAGCGGAGAGCGATTGGCTATCAGATAAAAACACCAATTTCACATTTTTTGCATATCTTAAATGAGAATGTTATACCACCCAGGAGGACTTATGAAAAAAAATTTTATATCCTTACTTTTTGTTTCTGCTATAACTGTCGGCCTTTTATCAGCCTGCAGCTCTGCACCTGCCGATAATAATGCTACGAATCCTAAAGCTGAAACCGTCACTTCCCAAGCCAATCATGACACCAATTCTTCTCCTGTCTCTGTGACACTGAACGAAGTCGCCCATTCTATCTTCTATGCCCCGCAATACGTTGCAATTGAAAATGGGTATTTTGCGGATGAAGGAATTAATTTGACTCTTGTTACTGGTTTTGGGGTAGTTTAGTTAGTACAAGACAATATTTATTATTTCGCCCGCAGTCTCTGACCAACATAGATCACATTCGGATTGCTGATTCCATTCAGCTGCGCAACCTTCTGGTAGGACGTGCCGTATTTAGCTGCAATACCGGAAAGCGTATCTCCGCTCTGCACGATGTAATACTGTGCGGATGAAGCACCTGACTTACCGTTCACGATATTCTGAATCGTATTGTAGTCATATCCGGCAGCTGATAGACGATTCTTTCTGTCGTTTCCATTGCCCCATTTACCGGCAAGAACTTCCTGTGCGATCTGCTCATTTGATTTTCTGGCAAACGCAGCGTTGATCTTGTTCTGTACTTCCGTATACCGGCTGCCGAGAACAACCTTTCTTGTGTCACCGTTACCATATTTACCAGCTTTCACTTCGTTCACCAGTGTATCTACGGATGTAGAATAGATATGGTCGATGAAGCTCTGCACTTCCGGATACCGTGTTCCGAGAGCGTTCTTGCGGTTGTCACCATCACCGTACTTGCCCTGCATGACTCCAACAACCAGATCGAGCGTGGATCCGCCCGGAGTATTCACTGTCGGTTTCGGTGTTTCTGCCGGTTTGGTTGTGTTTCCTTTTCCGGCGTACTTGTTCCATGCATCCTTATCGCCGTAGAATTTATCCAGATCGAGATTACCGCCCCATCCATTCAATCTACCACAAGAGCTATACTGCCGGATAACACAAGTATAAGCTCCCTCATTCCACGGTTTATCCTGATAGCCTGTAGCGTTCATGTCTGCGTACTGTGCAATCCAGAGTCCATAGTTTCCGATATTGTTGAATTTATAGGCTACAGACTGCGAACAATATAAAAGAGGTCTTACGCCTGTTTTCTGGTATACATAGTCAAGCCAGCTCTTGCACCATGCAAAATCCGAGCTACCGAATGCCGGGTTGCTCTTCCCCTCCCAGTCAAGACAGAGAATTGCTTCGCCTACACGTTTTCCGATTCTATCAAGGAAGTAATCTGCTTCTTTCTGGTAATCTCCACCATTCGCATAATGGTAGATACCGAGACACTTTCCGGCGTTCTTAGCCTGTGCGTAAGCCCTTGTGAAATCTGGGTTCACGTAGCCTGTTCCCTCTGTTGCCTTTACGATCACAAAATCGCACGGGACCACACTGAGGTCAATTCCTGCCTGATAACTTGCAATATCAATTCCATTCATTGCCATAATGTTTCTCCTTTCAAAAAGAGGGCGACTATTCGCCCTCTGAATCATTATCCACTTTCACCTGATCTTCTACCTGCGATCGGATGTGTTTCACAAGCGGCTGCATAAATGCCGGGATATTCACTCCCATGTCCTGAATATTTTCTAAAATACTGATAATCTCATTGCAGATCAGCCACATTGCCACGACACATGCCACCAGAAATGTGACTGGTGACTTCCAACCAATTGAAGTTGATGCATATAGAAGCATTTCATCAATAATCGCTCCCACAACTACCAGCAACCACATAGATACCTTTTTGAAAATTCCTCTGATACTTTTATAGGAATTGATATCCTGTGCTCTGTATTTGCTTGCCATAAGTCCGGTAGCATAATCAATCAGATTACATGCCACCAGCAGGATCACCGGCACTGCAAGCACTCCAAGAAGCGCTGACAGGAAAGCAAATACTGCTGTAAAAATTGCTTTGATATAATTTGCCTGTTCCACTTTCATATTTCTCATTCTTTCTTTATGAATTTACCGGCTTTGCTGTTCCGGTATAAGATATCGGATAATCGTATGGATAGTCATACGGATAATCAACCGTTTCCTGGATCTGTACAGAAATCGTAAATTTTTCCCCGGTCGCAACCGTATTTTTACTTAATTTCACATCTGTAATTTTAAGCATTAAACCACCTCTACTTCTATCCTTGCCTTCCTGATCGAATCCGCAACCGTGTACGTTACTTCCAATATATGTGTTCCTTTTTTCTTTCGGAGCAATCTTGCAATCGAGATAATGACCATTGATATCACATTCTCCTTGCACCACGATGTCTGTGTAACGTGCCAGCTCATAAGATGCTGTCAGAATCGTAAATGGCTCATCGTTAGGACTTCGCACCAATAGCTTAACGTGCTTGTCTTCGCCCAGGATAAATCTAATTTTGTTCACAACAACACCCCCTTCCGTGTATCGGATAAATTACCTCCACAAAGAGCGGATCTGGCTCTGCGATAACTTGATACTGATCCGAAGCTGCCTCTACAGCATAGTCTTCCAGAATAACCATCACTTTATAGTCTTCCGGAACAACTTCCACCATATAATCAAGCGGAACAAGTCTTACGCATAGAGTAGCCGGTTCAACGATCAACAGCATCTTCGTGCAGTATGCAATATTGCCTGCATCATTTTCTGCCGTCAGCTCCACCACATACATTCCATCTAAATCATAAGGGACCGTGACATTCCACCGGTCCCCTTCAGCTCTTTCGAATATTACTTCTTTTCCATCTATCTTACCGCTTACTTTTACTACCATAGGCACACCGCCTAGTCGGTAATCTCGACTGCAATAATGAATGTCTTTCCGCAGTCTACTGGATTCGGAGTAAGAGTCACTGACTTAATCACCGGAGCTGACGTATCGACAGTAACCTTACGTGTGACTGTAGTAGTCTTTCCGGCTTTGTCTTTAGCTACGATTGTGATGGTGTTTGCACCCTCAGCAAGAGTCACGTCCTTAGTAAATGTTCCATCTGTTCCGACCGTTACAGTTGCTCCATTTACCGTTACTGTAACTGGCTTAGATGATACGTCATCTGTTTTACCACTTACCGTTACTGTCTTCTTGTTGGTTATAAGGTCATTTGATGGAGCTGTGATCTGCAGTGTCGGAGGCACTGTATCAACTGTAAATGTTGCTGTCTTAGCTGCAGCTGCATTACCATCGTTGTCGGATGCCTTGACCGAAATCGTATGTGATCCATCTTTTAACGTCGGTGATGTGCATGTGCACTTATATCCACCGTCAATAGCAGTCTTTGTTACCGTCGATACAGCTATACCATCAACTGTGACTGCGATTGTTCCTGCATTTACTCCGGAGTCTGTATCTTTTACCTGGAATTCGATAGTCGGAGTTGTATTTGTGATATAAGCTCCTGCAGACGGAGACGTGATCGTGATAGTCGGTGCTGTCTTTTCTTTTACACGGAGTTTAAGTGATGCGCCGAGAGTAGCATGACTCTGATCTACCGTGGTAGTATTGCCAGCCTCATCTGTAGCCTTTACTGTTCCGCCAAGAACATGATCCGGCTGATTATAGCTCGACTTACTTGGAGCTGTAACCGTAGCTTCCCATTTCCCGGAGGTCGAATTATAGGTCAGATTGTATGCCTGACCATTAAATATATATTGAGCTGTTTTTACTGCCATCTACGCTTCACCTCTACTGCTGTTCTTCTGTTACCAGATCTTCTGCTCCGGAATCAATCAGGACCTCTTTTACCTTGTCCTTTAAAAGTCTCGGTACCTGTGAATAAGTTTTCTTTCCTAACATAATCTGCTGGGACCATAACATTGCCATCATTTCTTTTCCTCCTGAAATTTGTAATAATATGAATAAAAATAAAATGGTTAATACAATTATCGTTTTACTGATATACCATTTCAGACATTTCCAAAATGCATCCTTTGAGCATTTCATTTTCCTCCTCCGCTTTTTTAAGTCGTGCCTCCAGAGCTGCTATCCGGCTGTCCGGATCTTCTCCTTCCCGGTACATTAACACACCAAGAATGCCTGCCGTGTACTTCACGATTGCATCGAGCTTTGTGTAGTTTTCATACACAACGGTATCTGCATCCCGTTCGCTCACAGACATTCTCTTAGTTGTTGTCTGATCAGAGAATAAAGTCTTCAGCTGCTCCTCGGATGCTGAAATGGTCTTGATCAGAAGTGCGCCATCCGTCTGCTCAGTGACCTGCTGGATCTGCAGTTCCTGACCATCATTGAATGTGATTTTCATTTTTCTGTTTGCCCCTTTCTTCTTTTTAGAGGGATTCTGAACTAAATAGCAATTTATATGAAACTTATATAGATTCATCCACAAAAAGCATTTGTATACGATTCCCTAAAAATAGGATTCAAATATGTGCCGGAACAATTCGCGTATATGCCTCATTGCAACAAAATGGCACTGGATATACGGGTGTAAGTACCAAAATAGAACAATCAACATTTCCAAAGCCGTTTAAATTTTTAAGAGGCTGTACAATAACTCAAAATAGTGACGATTGGGTTATGATTCTTGGAAAAACCACAACCTTGAATGGAATCTCCCAACTTCGATTAGGATATTTTGCAGCATATACAAATAAAGCTTTTTATATGGACTATATTGCAATCGGAACATATTAGAATTATTTCCATTTTCCCAAAATGAGCACATCAGCTTGTACATAACACATTCCTTGCTTTGGACTGTATGCTGTAAGCTTGTACCCGGTTGTAGTCACTTCGGTAACTCCAAGACCATACAGTTCGTTAGTCTTTGCCGGAGATACTATAATTAAAGGCGCTTCCTTGAATGCTACTGGAAAACCAACCGCAGCACTAGAAGCAAAATACCAGTTATACCAACCGGTTGCAAGATTGGTATTCCAAGTATATTTACTCCACATAACCATGTCGCCGTTGGAATATTTTGTGTAATTGTAGTTATTTTTGGTCCCACGTTCTACGATTGAAATCAAATTTTTGTTTATGGTTGCAATATTATTATTTGCATTTACCAAATTGCTACTTAGTTCAGAATCCCTCCTTTTACTGGTTGATAAAGTTACATATATAAAAGCGCATAACAAAAACACCCGACCAATGCCGAGTGTAAATAAATAAGTTTATTTACTTATGCGCTTAAATATTTAAAGTGATGATACCGTACACCTTCCTGATTCACTGTACAATATCGCATGGTTGTCTCTGACTTTGCGTGTCCAGCAAATATCATAGCCTCCTGCAGAGGCATTCCGCGGTTCAGTGCATTTGTCAGAGCTGTTCTCCGGAATCGATGCGGATACGCATTTTCTACGCCCGCCTTCTCTCCAATCCGCCGGATGATATCCTCAATTCCTGTTTTCGTCAGCCGGCTATTCGGTTTCTTGCTTCCGACAAATAGCGCCGGATCATTGTCTTTTCTGCTTTCCAGATATTCTTTCAAATACATGTTGGTTCGTTCATTAATGTACACCGTCCTTTCTTTCGCTCCTTTTCCATATACAATCAGCTCTTTATTCGCATACCGGATATCTTCCCTGTTAATCTCTGAAAGCTCCGATACTCTGACTGCTGTGCTATATAGGAATTCTAGTAACGCTTTATCCCGAAGACTGCTGCATTTACGCAGCATCCGCTCCCGTTCTTCATCAGTATATGGTTTCCGGATCTTCTTTTCTACTTTGATAGATTCCACCAGCACCATCGGATTTCTCCGAATCCGGTCACGATCTCGCAGCCATCCGAAGAAGCTGCTATACACTGCCCGGACATTCTTTAGTGTCTGGTTTGCTACCTTGCGGATCATTTTATAAGCCCGCATGAATCCAGAGATATCTCCAGAATCTATGTTCTTCACTGGCTTATTGATATAGGTCAGTAACCGAACCAGTTCATACCGATATTGCTTCACTGTCTTTGATGCTTTTCCTTCCAGTGCTTTACTCATCAGAAACTCTTCCAGATCCACTTCCCAGCTCCTGTCTACAACCTGCAGGTCCGTTTCCTGGATTACTCTGCACCCGGTAAATGTCATCTGTAGCACTTCTTTTAGCTCCCGCAGCTGTACTTCATCAAGAATCAGCTGCATTCTTCGCAATACATCCATTATTTTTGCTTCCATACGTTGCTCCTTTTTTGCTTTCAGTATAGCAACTGGCGTACTGAATTAAGTAGCAATTTAACAAAAGCAAATAACATTTTAACCAATATGGAAAGTAATTTAATGGCTATAAATACATATCACATGACACTTAATACTTCTAACGTAAAAACGTCCGATTCATGGATTGAGTGCAATAGAATTGGGAATTTGGTGATGGTCAATGGATGCGTCAAAATCACAAAAGATGTTAACGTATATACTGGTATTAATCTTGCAAGTGGAGCACCTGCTCCATGCTGTGATAAACAGCTTTATACTGGAGCAATAGCACAAGATAATACATATTCCAGTTGCCTTCTTAGTGTTAGTAAGAATGGTGAAATCAATCTCTATGTCAGATGGAAAAAAGCTTTAGCAGGAGATGTTTTTTATTATGAGTTCTGCTATATATGTAAATAGTCATTATTTTATCCGGATTGCTCGGAGTTCAATACTATTTACATTTCTAGGTTGACTGCTCCAAAAAGCAATACCGTATGTGCCAGCAGGAACTTTTTCGATACAGGTACTGGTTAATGTTGGGTAAAAACCGTTACCAAAGTTCATATAAAACGTATTTTGGGTTCGCGTTGAATTTATTCCAGTTATCCCCATCGTAAACGCATCATAGCTTTGACCTTTTGCACATGGAGCTGCTTTTAGTGTAAAGGCATAAGTACCGGCGGGAATGGTCACAGTGGACACGTTATTCACCCAGGTTTCTTTTGTAGAATATGAATAATTATTTTTTACGCCACTCCAGTATTCAGTTCCTATGACATTCAAGCTATTATTTGCTTTTATCAAATCTGCTTTTATATTTGCCAAATTGCTACTTAATTCAGAAAGTCCATCCGTCACACTCAACAAACTCTTCACTTCTGTAACATTGATTCCATCATAATGCACTTCAAAAGCCGGGCATTCATCCACAAGATCTCCATTCTGCAAATTTCCCGAAGTGTATACCGGTACTGCCGGATTACTTGCAACCGGTTTTCCCTGGATTACCTTCCAACTGCAGTTTTCAACCTCTGTCTCTGCATTTCTGGTATACCGATTTACAATAAGATCAATCCTTTTCATTCCCTGACTACCATTTGTCAGTGTAACCTCATCATAAGTACCAATATCCACGCAAGATATACAGCCGTGATGCGCCATCATCCCACTTCGAATTTTCAGCAGATTATTACTGCTAAGTTCCGGCTTCAGATTCTCTCCGCTTGTTATAATATAACTCCCCTGCCCGATAATCCCCTCCAGCATCTGCCGGAACTGCTGCGAAGTCACATGTGGTGATCCGGTTCTTCCAGATACAATTTTCATTCTTCATCTTCTCCTTCCAATTTATAAGTAATTGATTCCACATCATTCGTAATCTCATAAATGATATTTTCGATTGGTTTTGACATATACATCCCAGTCAGGTAATCCCTGCCACCGACAATATCTCCAATCCCAACCTCGATTCCAAGCTTTGCAACATCCATCTGAAATGTCTTTTTATTCATCAGCTTCTGCAATTGTTCCACGGACGTTTTCTCCAGCTCTGCTGTTTCTGTGCTCGTATTTTCGTATACTGCTGTGATCTCATTCAGTCCTTTGTAATACTGCGTCTTTCCAATGCTTCCATCTTTCTGCACATACAGATGGAATATGTTCCTCTCCTGCATTTCCCCTTTTCCGGTTACGACCAGATGATTTACGCCATTTTGTTTATCATCCATCGTGAAATTCAGTCGACTGTCCTGTGACAATTCAATCTGCGCAGAATAATCAGTAATCGGAACTGCTTCAACCAGAATATAACATGGTTCATCCTGTTCTTTGATCAACCGGATCTGCAGGCGGTATCCAACACTTTTCAGCATTTTGGTAAGACCTTCCAGTAATGTGCAGTACCGGTCAAATTGAAAATTCTTTACAGATATACCCGTATCTTCTGATGAAACTCTGAATAATCCATCAAACTCCGGTTCGATCAGTGTTTTCATTACCTGATTCAGTTCTCCGGATACTGTTTTATAATCCGATCCGGCAGGTGGCTCGATCACCTTATACTGCAGTCTTCCCCGCCATGTGATTCCCTTCAGCTCCACATAATCCAGCGTTGTATCTGTCAGCACCTCTCCGATAATGCCTCCATATTCTGTCTCCGTAATATACACATAGCTTGAAAAGGTCAACTCCGGATACCAGTTCGACCTTGCAATCTGTACAGAAAATTCGTACTCGCCATTCGTATCCACTGTGATATTTGAGTCCAAAATCGCTCCCAGTTCTCTTCCATCACTATCTGCAAGAATTATGTCCTTTACCACGGCGGCTCCCTCCTGTTCAAAAATAAAGTCAGGTCAAATCCATAATCCCCGGACCAGTTAATATTTAAAAGCCCGGATGGTATTCTCTTGAAAACAGTTTGTTTTTGCGCTCTCTGATTAAATAAATTTTGTACCGTTCCATTCGTCAAATACCTTCGGATCGTTCTTCTCTGGCTATCTATAATCAGATATTCCCTGCTTTCAAGCGTTACGAAAAACTCATAAGGATAATCGTTGATCAGAATCTTCGGATTTACACATGGTCCGTAAATGATCATCCGGTACTCGCTTGGAATGATGTGATCAACATCCCATGCTGCGATTCCTCTTTTTTCTCCGGCAAAATCAAACGGATAGTCATACTGAAAGTCGATTCCGGATGCTGCCGTTTCTTCCAATTGTGGAAAAAACTGCCTTGTCGCTTCTACTACCCATACAAGTTCCGGAGTCTGGAAGGTGATTTCCACTTCCGAATACACATACCCCTTCCATCCTTCTTTCGCTGACTTCAACACCTTGCATCTTAAATATGCACCATTCACGTACAGCTTCCCGTAGGTATCATTTTCTGCATCAACCGCAATGATCCGGTATAGCTGCTCCATATTCGCCTGGAACTCTTCCCGCTTTCCAAACACATCAATCGTCACTGTTTTTTCATATCCGTCCGAAGACTCTGACCAGTCCGCATCGAACCAGTCAGTCTTCGTTGTACGAAAAGGAGCTTTCAAAAGATTCAGCTTTTCGCCGTTCATATTTTCATAATACACAATCATACCTGTGGCACTGCTCCTTTCGGTAATGGTCTGTCTATCCGTTTCGTATCCAGGAATACCGGCTTATTGCCATTTTCTTTTGCAATCTTCCTCTGGATACGTTCAAATCTGTCGTAATCAAATCCCTGATCCTTAAAGATCGGATTATTCTTTATTCCGCCTACCGTTTTATCCGGATTAACGGATGTTGTAAGCTGCACACTTCTTTGCAGACTCTGGACTGCTTTTTGTACTCCGGCATTCATGGATCCGACCGGAATATTCTTCTCAAATCCGATTCCCATACCAAGAGCCATCATCTTACCAACCTGGTCCCGGAATACTCTCGATGGAGAATGAATACCAAGTTTTGACTTGATTGCATCTAATGCGCTACTTGCCGCAGATGTTGCCGCGCTGATCAGGCTTCTTACCGCACTGGATATACCACTTGCAATTCCGGAAATTATATTCATACCAACACTGCCCCAGTTTACACTGGTAAATGCATTTTTGATCTGGCTGATCATGGATGGAATCTTACCAAGTAACGCCGGGATTCCCTGAACCAGTCCGACTGCGAGCTGCGTGATAATCTTCACACCAGTCTGTATGATCTTCGGCAAATTCGTGATAATCGTAGATGCCAGCTTGCCGATGATAACCGGTGCTTTCGCTGCCACCTGCGGAATCGCGTTTGCAATTCCCTGTGCCAAACCTTCCATTAACTGTAATCCGGAAGTTATTAACTGCGGAAGATTACTGATCAGCGACTCAACCAGAGTCAGGATCATCTGTACCGCTACCGGAATTAACTGCGGAAGTTGTGCGTCCAGGCTGCCTACCAGAGTTGCTATGATGCTTGCGCCTACGGAAATGAGCGATGGTAGATTTGCCGTAATCGCATTCATCAATCCCAAGATCAGGGTTGCACCTGATGAAATCAGTCCCGGAAGTGCTGCTGTGATTCCTGCTCCAAAGTTAGATATGATCTCCGGTCCTTTGGTCTGCGCCAGAAGCAAGATCTGGTCAATCTGTGTACCAAACTGACTGTAAACCAGTCCAAGACCGGCTACCACAACGGCTGCAACTGCACCGAAATTCATCAACCCTACAAATGACGGAATAAAGCCGGCTACTGTTCCAAGAACTCCCCGCAAAGCAGAACCAATCTGTCCGCCCCATGCTCCCAGATAACCGGCAGTATCTCCAAGTAGTGAAAACGCGCTTGTAATTCTGAGGATTTTTGATGCGATTGCAGAACCGATTTTGCCGACTGCCCCACCGATTTTTCCCGGAACACTGGAAACAACCTTGCCGATTTTTCCGACAGTAGCTGACAATTTCGGAGTCAGTACCTGAAATGGTCCCGTAACTGCACTGCCGAGTCCTTTCAGGCTACCCGTAAAATCTTTCCGGAAATTTGCAGCCGATTTTGTTGCACTTTTGAATCCCTTCGGAAGCTTTCCAAGTTCAGATAAAACACCAGTTGTAAGTCCACTGAATCCGGATACGGCTGACTGTACATTACCGATCTGTGATCCGAATAATGAGATCGCCGGTCCAGCTCCTGCAAGCACTGCTGCAGTCTTGCCAAGATTCATGAGCTCATCCGTGCTCATATTCTGCAGCTTATCGGCTAACTTTCCAACACTATCCGTAAATCCCTTTAGTTGCGGAACTGCATCTCCAATTTTTCCGGATAAAGATTCCACCACATCCATTCCGGTCTTTCCCAGACGCGGAATCATTTGGCCAAGATTATTTAAGATGTTCTTTGCCGCTGTCCAGAATGTATCAACCAAATCATTCGCACTTATTACGCCAGCTTCAAAATTCTCCCAGGCGGCTTTTGCAGAATTGACAGAACCTTCAATTGTTGTGGATGCTTCTTTTGCAGAAGTCCCTGTGATTCCGAGATTTTGCTGGACTTTGTGAATCGCCTGAATCATCTGATCAAACGTTATATTATCCAGATCTTCTATCTTTTCGTTTAAGATACCAGAATCATTGATCAATCGGATCATTTCCGACTGCGTACCGCCATAACCTAATTTAAGGTTATCCAGCATCGTATAATTCTGCTTTGCAAAACCTTGATAGGCATTCTGGATATCCTGCATATTCGTACCCATCTTATTGGCATTATCTGCCATATCAATGATCGCCATATCTGCTATCTCTGCAGCCTTTGCAGTATCTCCGCCTAAGCCCTGTAGTAATGATGCTGAAAAGCTTGTAACCGTTGACATGTAATCATTAGCAGAAAGCTGTGCTGTTTTGAACGCATTGTTTGCGTTCCTGATCACTGTCTTGGCACTATCTTTAAATAGTGTCTCTACACCACCGACCTGCTGCTCCATATTGGCGACTACACCAAGGGAAGACTTTACAATCGCCGCTGCTCCAGCTCCTACAGCTGCAACAGCTCCGGTCATTGCCTTGCTGACTACAGATAAGCCACTTTTTCCAAGACTTCCAAGCTTATTTATGCCTTCATTGAACCCACTCTCATTGATTTTGGTATCAAAATTCAAATATCCATCTGCCATACTATCATCCTTTCTGATAGCACGGCTCAGGGGCTCACAAGTGCTTAATTCTTAATTTTTATCTCCACCTCCCGTCGGCATTTGCGGCATTTTACATACAGTCCGCTGCACACTGCAGTATCTACGTAAACAAGCAGATGCTGACCGCAGTACGGACACGGATACCACTCACGCCGTGTCGGTATTTTAATTTCCATCACGAGAACATATCTCCAATCTCATAATCATCAAGCTTTCGCTGTTTCTTTTTCAGCGCAACAGCTCTCTGGATCTTCTTGATCCGTTTACGTTCGTCCTTGTCCCGGATTGTTCCAGGATCAATCGAACGATACATAATCCGTTGTTTAATCTCTGTACCATCCGGCAACCAGTCAAACAGGCTCCGGAACTCCCACCAGTGCATATAATCGATCTGCTGCAGGTCGATTCCATATGCCTCCCGGAACGCTGCATAAATGCAGCCGGCATCTTCCGAAAAAGAAAATACCGGCTTCCCTCTTTTCTGCTGCCCTTCCTCTTCATCTTCCAGATCATTCTGGTACATCCTTTTGCACATCAGGAAATCTCCGAGTGCATATATTGCAGCTTCAATATCTTCCGGAACCTGATCCAGATACCACTGCAACAGAAGTCCGCATTTGATCCGCCACGGAACCGAGTCGTCTTCAACCAGCTCCGTAAAACGGATCCATTCACGGAAATCTGTCACGATCGGGTAGTACTCCCCGTTCACCTTGACTTCTTCCGGAAACTGCTCATATAAAATATTCATGCTCTGCTACCTTCCGGTATTGGAATATTTTCCCTTACCATACTGTTTCTGGTAGTTTCTTCTCTGCCGACGGTTTCCATTTGGCTGTGGCTGCGGATGCGGGAACTGCTGCGTTGTATTTTGATTTAGTACATACTTATCATATTTATCGTCCAGTTTCTTTGCTTCTGCTGTTTCAAAGTCTAACAATGATTCAGCCGCTTCGTTACACAGCTTGATGCTGTTCTTTCCGCAAAGGATCCGCTCCCCTGCTCCCTCGCCAAACAGGGTATCGAAGAACACATAAAAACACGCGCACTGCGCGCGGATGATATCACTGTTCTTTCCGACTACCGGAACATTCTGCTCCGCTTCATGCATTGCTGCTTTCGCTTCATCAATCGCATCTAAAAAATCCGCATCCGTGAAATCCACGTCCGCTTCAAAATCTCCAAATTTCCAAAGGCTCATAGGCTCACTCTCCCATTTCTTCTTTATTCTCCGCCAGCAGTGAATGTACAGGTCTTCCATCCGTCTGTGGTGGTTGCAGTACCCTTTGTGATTTCTCCGGCCGCTTTAAAGCTGCCTTTGTAAATCAGGGCATCCGTACCGTCCCCTTCTGTATCTGGAATTACACTCCATGTTCTCTTTCGTGCAGTACAAGTTGTTTCCGATGTCTTCTGCTCAAACAGATCTACCACCACAATATCAACCTGTGCTTCTGTTCCGAGAATCTCATCATCGGTAATTGCTGCAATCTTTTCATGTACCGGATCATTCGTATATCTGTCCAGTTCGTAGTCGATGGCTGGTGAATAGCCTACTACATCCGATCTTTCTGATGCTTCGTCCACATACTGACGGCTGTACTCAATAGAGTTTTTGCCCTCTGACAGTGATGTAAAACCAGTCATTCTCGTATATGTTGTTCCTTTACCGTCAGCATCCATAAAAGCTACTTTCTTATGTCTGCCTACTAACATCTTTTCTGGGTCCATATAACTCCTCCTATCTGTAAATTACTCTGCATATCATCTGATACCGTCCGAGATCAGCTTCCGCGCTAAATAAATAGCCGGACTGCATCACTTCCACCCTGATAGCATTGTGACCGTCCAGCTTAGGTACGATATCATTTAAGTTGTTCTGTTCTGTCCACTCTTCAAAGTTCTGATAAAAACCACTGTTGGCAATACCGGTTCTTGCATCCCCATCGTAGGCTTCCTTACTTGTCAGAGCGAACTGGAACTGCTTCAGACAGCTCCCATCCGTATATTTTTTATAGACAGGATCTGCTCCGATCGGATCAATGGAATATTCCATTCCGTCTCCGAGATAATCAATATTGATCTTCCGGTTATCGATTCCGGGATACGTTCTCACATATTCCCGGATGCTTTCGATAATCGGCTTTCTTTTATTCTCCGGCAATCTTTTCAGCTCCTTTCCTGATTGTATCCTTGTGGCTCGCTTTCATCTTCTCAAACCATCTCGCCTTGGTTTTATGCTCGTAATACTGCCGACGGGCATATGGGGCAAGATATTCAATAGAACCGGAACCAACCACCGTACCAAGCGTCCCGGACTTAATCAGCATCCCGGTTCTTCTCGGTGTCAATGGATTCATATAGCGCAGACACTCGGAATCCACAAATGCCTGCGCCCTTGAAAATCCCTCCGCTTTTTTCTGTGCGAATCCCGGAGCCCATTCCAGCCGTGCCGTGGTAGAACCATTCTTACCAGTCACGGTAAATACACTTCCTCTCGGAGTTGTGATCCGGAACTCTTTCTTTCCTGCCATCTTACTCGCCTCCGATCCGCCAGTGCGGAGTCGTACAAAACCGATTATCAGACCAACTCATCACCTTGCAGTGTTTCTGGAACACGGCTTTCAGATCTGCCGGCCTTTCAATCTCAATCTGACACTCTCCCAGAACAATCTGGTCATCGTTCTGAACGGTCCAGTATCCATAACCGCCACAGCAGGCGAACTGATCCGGTGGAAGATATTGTCCTGCTTCCGGAATATCCGCGGGAATCCTGATTTTGTAAACCTCCACACTTTTCAGTCCGTTATCCGTAACTGCAGTCTTATGGTCCACATATACATGCACACCGTGAAGAACGGTTCTATGCCAGGTATCATAATTGGATGCATCTCCGCTTATTCTGTTATAAACAGTCACATCTGCATTTGTGATCACACCGCACCCCTACCTTTCTTGACAGCCATCCAGTAGGGAGAAGATAAGGGTATACCGCATCATACGCCTTTTTCTTCACCATCTCTTCCGCTGTCTTTCCATCCGTCTGTTCTGTGACATAGGTCACACTATAGCCATCGTTATTTTCTGACTTCACCAACGGGGCTCCTGACTGTTGCTGCGCATTGTATTTGTAATAAACCTCTGCTGCAGCACAAACAGCATCCTTCACTATATCATTTTTCACGGCAAAGATATCACCTTTCACATAGGTCAGATGCCGGATATAGGCTTCCGCCTGCCTTTCGGCTTTTTGGAAGTCCTGTTCCGGAATGATTTTTCCCCCATATTCAACTGCGTAGTATCCATACGTGATCTGCATGGATCATCACCTTCCCTTACTCGCCAGCTTTCAGAATTGCAAACGGGCATCTCTTGGTTTTATCGGTCTTCAGTGCGTTAATCGGGTTTGGAATTTCCCATCCGAGACGCATTACTGCACGAAGCGCAACCATATCATTCTGCATCAGGTTATATGCAATTGTGCCGTCCGTATTCTGGACAACGCCTTCCGTAAACAGTTTGAATGTAATATCCTGTCTGATGGAATATACCAGCTGTGAGAAATCTCCGGAAATCATAAGTGCCTTTGACTTATCAAACGCTCCATTGTTCGGGAAGTTCATTGGCGATCCATCCAGTGCATACTGAGTAGAACCCTGAAGATCCTGTTTAAACAGCGGATCTCCATTTGCGTTTTTCAGACCTCTGAGTTTCGCCCTCATAGAAATGTCCGCCATGTGACCATTTACAAAGTATCCGCAGTCTTCAATATGCGCGATCACTCCGTCCTCTGCCATGATCTTGTCATACAGACTGTCCGCAGCTCCTAATGTTACGACTGCTCCCGCTTTTGTCGCGGTTGTAACCACGTCTTCTCTCCATGTGTTCGGTTTATTTTCACCGAACAGCACTGCGCTGTCGATAACCTTCCCAAATGCTTCTGTAACTCTCGGTTTTACTTCTCCCCAGATGTCATACTCAGAATCATCCAGAACTGCTTCCGGAATCGGAACAATAACCGCAATCTCTTCGGCGATGATAAACTTCTTATCCCATGCCTGCTTTGTAGTTTTCTTCTGCCCGTTATCGCCATTTACGAAATAAGCGATCGGCAGCATATCCAGTACCGGCATTTTGTACTGCTTGCTTGTCATGTTCGCCAGCTTGCGACCCCTTGACAGGACTGCTGACTGTGCGATCGTTCCCTGGATGATCTCATTGGATTCCTGAATTGGAATCAGAGACTCTGCTCCGGTACGGTCAATGATGTTTGCATCTGTGTCAAACAATCTTAAATTCATTCTTCTATTCTGCATTTACTCTACCTCCATTATCTTCTCGCGGCAGCTCTGATCCGGTCATTGATGGAAACGTTCATGTTTCCGCCAGAACCATTTGAAGCGTTACCTGTTGAAGAATCTGCAATCCGGTAAGAACCTCCACCGGCAAATCTCGGATTCTCCTTTAAAAACTTCTCTGCTGCCTTTTCAAATGTCGTTTTATCATCCACCAATTTGGAAACCTTGTAAGTCACATAGTCCAGATCATCAGCCTTGACACCTTTTCCGGATAAGAACTTCTCATTCTTCATCTGCTGGACTTCATTTCTGGAATTTTCCAGATCCTGCTGCAGCTGTGTCACATTCGGCTGATTCTTTTTCTGCTGTTCCTTATAATCGGCAATTGCCTGATTCACCTGCTGTTCTGTCATTCCCTGCTGCTGAAAATAAGAACGAAGTGCCGCTTTTTCGGCTCTGTCTGCTCTCGCATTGGCAATCTCTTCTGCCTGCGCAAAGCTGTATGAGCCCTGATTTCCTGATCCACCGGCATTTCCCTGGCTGCCGTTACCTGCTCCAGCGTTTCCACCCTGTCCACCAGAGCCAGCCCCGCCGCCGTCTTCAAAGAGCTGTAAAAACATTCTTTTTCCCATGCTTACCTCCAAATATGAGTGTTTTCCAGAGCTTTTTCTGTCTTCATGTTTTGGACATAATAAAAAGCACCCTCACTGGATGCTCATTTACTCAAACTGTATGCAATTGTATTCCTGGTCAATTACTGCAATCCCCAGGAACCATGAATCAATCAGAAGCTTTCCACCATCTGACAGATCTTCCCATTCGATCACAGTCATTCCGCTGGCTGTTTCTCCCCGGATTCTGTCACCTGTCAGATCTTTCAGGGAATTGATCAGATTACATGTTAGCGCTGATACTGCCGCACATACCCGGTCAATCCCATCCGGACTCTTCTGGCAGGCATGACCGTTCATACGGATGCTGCGATCTGTTATTTTGATTGTTATCATAAATTCTTTACTCCTTTGACTCTATGATGGTTACTGTTCCTTCAAAGACTCCAAAATTTGACTGCTGTTGGAATGTATGGGTTTCAGCAATATCCTCATTAGTCATTGGTCTTGTAAGGTACCATAAAGAATCATCTTTCCAGGTAATTTCTTCCAGTTTCTGATTTGGCTCAAGCTTTATCGTTGTCTTCCCACCATAACTTTTCGTGGCGGTCTGGCATCCAGTTAAACCTGCTATCAATATGCTGATAGCCGTTAATACTGCTACTGCTTTCTTTTTCATTACCGGCCTCCTAAAAATAAGTACAAAAATACCACCGGTCATTTCGACTGGTGGCAACTATTCAAACTCTTTAAATTTAATTCCGTTTTTGCATTCCTCTTCATAACCAGAAAAAATTACATCCTCCGGTATCCCATCTGGAAATGCTTTACAAGTCATCTCTTCACTATTTTCATTGAAATTACTGCACAGCATACACTTTGGCAATGTCATTCTAAACCCTCCGCCAATGAAGGATATATTTTCTGATAAGTTTTCTTGCTTCATCTGGAATCCACTCTCCGTTTCTATACCTAACAAACGCCTCCGCTAAGCACTCTCGACCGTCTTTGCTTCTATCTGCATATCCTGAAATTCCTGCTATGAACTGCCTTCTTATTTTTTCATTTAACTCTATATATTCCACTTCTGATACGCAGTTCTGAAATGGCATTATATGCGCCATTTCATGCGCAATGTAATCTTCAAAATTCTTTCCCGCCATTACACCATCATTGTACCATCTCGGCATAATAGTTTCAACTTTTCTATAATCTTGTTTGTAATTCAAAACAAGTCCATGTCTCAGCATTCCATTTTCATCCAAGTAAGCACCTGTTGCAAAAATATCATTTTTCTTTAGTTTTCCGCCTTTAATAGAATCTAAGTAAATCACGTATTCCGAATCCAGCTTCTTTATCGCCGCATTGATTTTCGCTTCAATTTCTTTACTTAATCTCGCTTCCTTGGAAACTGTATCCGGAATAGAAATTCTCATCTTTAGATCATACTGGCTCGGTGCAATTCTTCCTCGTCCATCAATGTATATCCTTTCTCTTTCCTCTTTCAGTCCCATTTTCCGAGAAAATGCTGCATATTCATTAAGCTGTCCCTGATATTTGGCTTTTTGGAGCATAACTTCTTGCCGATCAGCACCGCCATCCTGAAGCATCTGTACCTTTTCTCGCTGCGCTCTCATTGCTGTTTCCATTTGGCGTTGTCTCTGCTTTGCCTCATACAGAGTGTACGCTTTGCCCCGGAACTCTTTTGGTTTGCTTTCCTTCCGGTTCTGTTCTTCGAGCCAGTCATCCGACCAGTTGCGTTGTGAAATTCCGAGAAAGAATGGATAATAAGTATGATAACAGTTGGCTCCCAGAAGTCCTGTCACTGTACCAAGTCCACAAACTGAATACAATTGCTCTTTTGTCCAGACCTGACCTTGCCATACTGCATGAGTAGGACGGGCCCCGGCATGCCACTCAACCTCAAAATACTCTGTTCCGAGCTTCTTGGCATTGTAGTCTGCTATTTCTCCGGTAAGATTTGTCACACCAGTCATCACAGCTCTTCTAGCAGCCACTTCTACCCGGCTTGCGTATCCGGATCCGTACTCAATCTTCCGAAGTCCACTGTTGGTAAGCTGCGTAACTACTCTTCGTAGCACGCTACCATAATCAAAAGCACCGGTCACAATATCATAACAGGCATTGTCCAGATAGTTGCTGTAGACCTGTGATAGTGGTGTCAGGACTTTCTTGCCATTGTAATCTAAGTAAAAGCCAAGTGACTTAGTTACATTCTCCAGATCTTCCAGACTCTGCCGGATAATAGCATCTGTGATCTGCTTGAGCTGTTCATTCTTCTCAAACAGGATAAACTCTGCATTGATCTGTTCGTAAATGTCCTTATTCCGGACGTATTCCCAGTCGATCACTTTATCGTACAGCTCAAACATTTCCGGATAAGACGCATCCAGTGTTTTCTTGATCTCTCTTTCGATATCCTCGGAAGAATATCCCAGAATCCGTAACCGATTGATCTGCCAGTCTGCTGTACTGGTGATCTCACCGGTCTTTTTGATCCGCCGGGCAATGTCCTGCAGGATCTGCTCTTCCAGACCTATGTACCGCGCTGCAATCTTACTGGCAATCTTTTCTTTGTAATCATCCCGCATCCTACTCCATCACCTGATTCTGCTCTGGCAGATTCTTTTTTGCCTGTTCTACAGTTTCACCATACCATTTTGCACGGTACTCTTCATGCCGCATAACACCCATGCTGACGTCCTGACGGTCCTGCTGACGCTCTGCGCCCTTATCCTCAATGATAGAATCATCAAAGTCAATCACAACGTCCGTGTTCTGATCCAGTGTATTGCCGGTTACAATACCGAGACGGATAATGATTCTGATCAGCCTCTTCAGGACATCTTCCAGAATTGTCTCATGCTTCTTTAACATTCGGTACATATCTGAGTTCTCGGAAATAATCTCGGTCGCTGTCTTTGCCCCAGCTCCGTCAAATCGGTATCTTTCCGTACCGAATCCACATTTCAGAGACAGATAATTCAGATCATCATTGATTGCCTTGCTGTGCTGTTCTACCCGGAGGCTCATATCCACTTCCTTGATCAGACCGGTCTGGCTCTTATCGTAATCTTCCGGAAGCGAATAGAACACACTGTCATCCGGATCAAAGCTTGGAGATCCGTCTTCGTTCGTCAGCATTTCCGGAGCGACAAAGATTCTTTTTCTTCCAAGATCAAACTCATTGCAGTAAGAATCAAACTCCATATCCAGCTTTTTAAGCGTATCAATGGCATTTGCAAAAATCGCAATTCCCATTGGATTGCATTCATCCGCATTGTTTGTGATATTCAGCCTGTCAATGACAAACTGTGGTTCTGTGGATCCTGTCTCTGTTCTGGCTGCCAGATTTGCAAATGGTTTCAGCTGTTTCCACTCCTGTTCTGTCAGCTCACGTCCTTCTGCACTGCCTTTCGTGCATTCCAGGACATTATTTTCGATCACATACATCCCATCTGGCTCAATCCGATGGAACTGAATCTGCACGTATTTCTTCTGGCGAACAGTATGGACAAACGTAAAAACGCATTCTGTGACGTTCCCGTTATTCCAACTGACCGGATAGATGTTCTTGGCATCCACATAGTTGATTCCAATCTCACCTGCAGATATCGTTCCGTCTTCCTGTACAACCGCATTGTACAGATAAGGGATATATGCCACGGTCCCGGAATACGCTTTCCGTTCCTGGTAATCATTTCCCATAACCAGAAAATGATTGTTATCCAGAACCTTCCGCACAAATTCCTGTGTCGTTTCGTCTTCCAGTGTGATCATAACTCTCTCATTCAGCAGCAGATCAGCAATGTCTTCCGACAGCTTCTTTGCCATTCCCATGCTTTTCCTGCGACATCGTTTACTTGTCCCGCGTCCGGTATACACCTTGTAGAACGTAAACTGCCGGACATTGGAATTATACCAGCTGATCCACTCATCGATCTTCCGGTAGAACGAAGCATCCACCGTATCAATCCCCTTTTTCCTAAAATAATTAAAGATATTCATCCTCTTCTCTCACCTCCCTGCTGCTGATATCACCTATATTCACATCATCCTCGACTATATCCAATGGCAGCCAATGTTTGATCTTACTCCATGCGCCCATAACCACATAGCGTATGGCGTCCATGCAGTGATCCGCTTCCTTTACCGGCACTTCTTTCCCCTTTTCGATGGATTTCTTATCATACTCGTATGTTCCAAATTCCTGCACTGCGTATTCCTGCTTCGGGGAGATCGACATAATATCGAATACCAGTGCTTTCTGTACCCGGCTGATTCCAAGAGCCACATCATTTTCCGCATCCCGCAAGAATACCTGACAGTCCAGTCCGGTTCTGGTGGCTCTTCTAACCTCTTCTGCCAGACCTTTTGCAGACGGATCCAGAAAAATATAAAAGATCCGGTTTTCATACTGTTCATGTAACTCATCCATGAACTCAACCAGATCTCTTGCATATTCAGACGGGCTCTTCTGTCTTCCAGATTCCCGTCCACTGTGATAATACTCTCCAAGTCCCGGAAATTTCTTCCGGTAAGTGTCCAGACCAAACGCTTCAAATGTTGTTGCATTCTGCTGACCATAGTCACCGCCAATGTAAATCCGGTCATATCTTCTGTCCGGATCCGGCTTCTTTCTGTGCCGATCAGAAAACATATAATAGATCAGCTCATCCACGCCGATCGCTTCACCGAGCCATACCCACCGGTACATTTTCGGATCTGCTTTCTTCATCATCTCAGCGGATGCAATCAGGTCAGGACCTAACCAGTCCACTGGCACATCCCGGTAATCCGTGTGAATATGGATGCAGTCTTCACGCTTTTCCATTTTCTTGCACCACAGATTGATTGGAGCATTCGGATTCTTTGGCGGGTTATACAGATAAATCATCTGGAACCCACCTTTATTTCCACGGACGAACGTTGCCTCAATGTTGGTCAGCTCATCTTCGCCCTCACCATCATCAAAGAACTCTGTCAGCTCATCCAGTACAACCAGCTTGATCGGCTTATCCTCATCGATAATACCTTTCGTATCGTCAATACCGTCTGATCCGGCGAAGTACATCGTTGTCCCATACTTTTTGTAAGTGATTTCCATCGGGGATTTCGTGATCCGGAACTTGTTTTTCGGTATCTGCAAACGGCTGATTCCCCGCAGCATTTCTTTGTATACCGTCTTCCTGAGCTTGTTATGGTGCTTACGCAGCACTACAACAGAACCATTGGCATCTGATACAAGCTGATAGTCTGACCGGATGGAAGCATAACTGGACTTTGTTCCCGCTCTCCCAGAAGTCAGGATGATGTGCTTGATACTCCGGTTGTTAAATATCTGCAGATACTTCGGAATTATGATCTCCGATATCCGGACCTGTTTCTTCTGGTGCGTCATTGATAATCTCTACTCCTTCATCCTCATGCTCGCCATGACCTGAACTTCTGCGGATTTTCTCGGTATCCGCTGCCATTCGCTCTGTCCGGCGTTTCTGCTCTGCATCATCGGCAGCAGTCTGTGCATTCTGTCCGGCATACTGCGCCACAAAATACGCAGCCTTTGTATTTCCTGCCATTGCTTCCTTGATCTGCGCCATAAGCAAAGCCGATTCCAAAGTACACTCAACACCGAGTGACTCTAAAACCGGCTTCCATTCTTCGTTATCTATTTCGGCAGTGAGCAGTAGGTTTAAGGTCTTCCGGAAATCCGCCTTCCTGCGTCTTGCCTGACCACTTGCTTTTCCTGCCTTTTTTGCCAATTCCCGGCGCTCTTCCGGGGTTCTCTTCTCATTTGCATCTCTTATGTTTTCATATCCTGCCACTTCACCACCTTCAATTCTGGTTTATTTTGCGCATTAGAAAAGCACCCCGAAGGATGCTATAAAAACAAATTTATTTTTCTTTATTTTCTAATAATTTTATTAAATCATCCGACAGGAAATTTGTTTCTTGCTGTGTTGGAAATACATCTTTAATTTCAGCTGGTGCATCAATTGCAGAATATATTTGCATACCTTTATCCATCCAATAGCCCAATTTTTCTAATGCTTTTCCAGCTTTATCCTTTTCTTCTCCATCCTTTAACTCCCCAAGTTCCTGCTCTAATTCAGCGACACTCTTTTGAGTTAAAACCCGATTTGCCTTTTTGTACGCATCTAATACCTCTGCTGCTATTTCGTCTTTTATTTCAACAGATCTCAATGCCTCTTCCTGCATTTTAACAGTTGTCATATGAGATTTTATTTTTATTGCAGCATCAACAATTTTAGCCAAATTGGTCATTATTGTTGTAGCACCTACTCCGGCAATAATAAATGTCAACCACGTAGAGCCAACATCAATCGATCCGTACTTTATTTGTGCATCTTTATCATTCAAATACGGACACTGTTTCATTACAAAGTCCAAGTCCTCCATACACTTAGAAAACTCTCCCAAATCATCAAATTCGGGCATTTTTATGTCGAATCCATACTCATCATCAGTTACTTTATTTGGATTTATAGTTTCATACATATCAATAATTGTTTCCATTGCCACAATAAGTTTTCCTCTTGCAGCTACAAATTTGTCTCTCACCGTCACTGATATATCAAATTCATCTTGATCTCGATATACTATAGGGATTGCTTCATATAATTCTCTTGCAGGTGTTCTTAGTGGTTTCATTTTAGCAAGTTCATTTAACACTATGCTCTTTTCCTCCCAAGACTCTATGGACCATGTTGCTTCCCGTGTAGTTGTTCTATTGATAACTTTCATGTTCTTAACATATTCAATATGCTTTTTGCAGGTATAATACATTCCATATAACCTCATTGTCTTTTCCTCCGCTCATATCTAAAACCTATCCCCATAATACCTCTTTTTTCGACATTACGCAACGAAAAAGACACCCAGCAATACCAGGTGTCTCTTCATGGTTTTAAATACTTACGATCGGAGGAACCATCAAAAATGTCTTACCTTGTTACATTTCATCAATTCCAGTTTATACTCTATCACTTTTTATCCGGACATTGTGGGACATTTTCAAAATATCTTTGAATTTTTTTACGGACGTTCTCATCTGTGTACCGGATTCGGCGCTTCGGGAACATTTTGTTCATCTGATCTGCAACCTTTGGATATGATAAATCATCCAGAAAATAAAGCCGAAAGATAATCCGCAGTTCACTCTTCTCAATGGATTCTATGTACTCTTCCACCTGGATTGTCATTTCCAGAAGTTCTTCCTCCAGCTCCTCAAGCCTTCTGTTCCGCTTTTTTAGCAGCTGTTCTTTTCTGGAAATCACACCAACCGGTCTGCCAGTGATCTTCACCGTGCCAAGTGGCTTCTTGCCCTTCTTACCACATGATACCGAATCCACAACAATTTGTCCATGCAGTTTATCCAATTCTTTCTGGATTTTTTCAATTCTCCGGCGCAGATCCTTAATCTCTTCTTTCATATCCGCGTACTCAATCAAAATGCCCTTGTCCACCGGTATCCACCTCCGCTGTAATGTCATACTTCTTCGCCAAATATTCCGCAACGCTTACGCTCTGGTAAGCCGGTCTTTTGAATCTCTCCAACGCCTTTGCATCATGCCGGCTCTCCAACTCTTCATAATGCTGCTGCCTGTCCCGCCGCTGTTCTTTTCTGCTTCGTTTCTCCTGCAAATTATCACCTTCTATCCTTTGAACACTTCCGGAAGTGGCATCCACGCCACAACCTTATACGGTTCTCTCTGTTCATCGAACCAGACACCAGTCTGGGAATAATACAGCGTTGTTGCCTTATCAGCTCCCTCGATCGTGACCAGAAACTCCGCCGCATATGCACTTTGCACATATGATTCTATGAATTCCCGTTGATCTGGGAGTCTTTCTGTTGTTGGAATCCATCCGTTACTCATTATTCTCTGCCTTTCTTCATGAAATCACGATAAATTTGATTGTTCTCTATATGCATGAAGGCGTCAAAATCCAAATCTTTTTGCCTGACACTTACGTTCTCAAATGGATAACTTCCATTCATCATTGCTTTTACATCTTGCAATTCTCCTATGAGTGCATCTATGCTTTCCGTCTTTGTGAATGTCAGGACAACTTCCGCCTGCTCTGTATCCCATGTATCTTCAACTGGAACTTTTTCACCTATCTCATGTGGTTCCTGTGTAATACAGCACAATGCTCCGATGCCACCGCTCAAAGCGCCAGTCATTCTGATATCACCTGTTCCGAACTCCATTTTTGCTTTGCCTTTAATCATTGGTTTTTCCCCTTTTCTTTCATGTACTTCAAAATTTCTTTTTTCACCTTCTTGGCATATTTTGGATACTCACATCCAAACATAGCGCATCCATAAAAAACTGTACCATCGCCCGGATCTTCATGATCTACACTCATTTTGCAAGAAGCGCACTCTTCAGGACTATGCTCTCTGCAATATTCTCCCATTGCCAGCAAGAAGTCTTCGATCTTAACTTTTATCCAGTCCACCTCGCTTCACTATTTCAATTGCCATATCTATAGCGTGCTCTTCACTCATATCTCCATCCCAACATTTATCGAGATATTGGCAATCTGCACACCCCTTATAATCGCAAGCTCCATCAAGCTTTAGCTGCTCTAAGTCAGAGACAACATTCTCCACGTCAAACACTGTCGGCTGGTTATCTACCAATTCGCAAAGTGCATTAGCTTTGTTCGGTGGATAATTGTTCAGGATTGCCATTCCTGCTATCTGTTTTTGAAATTCATCCGCATCAATCAGTCTCATCAATCTCACTCCAATCAAATTTACAACCACATTCGCCACAATAGTTGTTTCTGCTCTCTGTATCTGACATTACCTGTTTGCCACACAATGGACATTCGTAGTCGATATCTCCGTTCAGTTCGTCTAAGATAATCGGCTTTACTGGAATCTGCTTTTCCAACGCAACGAGAGCCATTCGCACAGCTGCATCATGCTTTCTTGCACTGATAGCTGCTTTCGGAACTTCTGTATGTATGTCTTTCTCCAATATCTCCATAGCTTCTTTAATTTCCATCTTTTTCTCCTTTATCTCAACTGATTCTTTTGCATTTCTTCGAAGATTTTCTTGCAACCTTTCTGTTGATCGAGTTCTTTCAGATGCTCAACACGGTTATTCCATATCTCAATAGCTTCCTCTTTGGAATTTGCTCCGTGTACCGCATAGCAATCTTCCTCGGACGTATCTATTGTTGTTCCATGTATTCCATCGTAGTGGCAGTATCTCGGACAGCCAGCCGACCATCCGAAATAAAATCCGTCTACTACATCTCTTGAAAGATATGCTTTCGTTCCACATCTAGGACATGGTTTTAATTCACTCATATCATTCTCCTTTATAGAGTTCAGGTAACGGCATCCATGCAACAATTGTTTTTGCCGTGTGTTCATAGATTCCTTGAAAGATTCCATTTCCCCAATATCTCATCTCTGTTACTGTTCCGCTGTAAAAGCATACAATTACATCCGTATTATCCTCCGGCATCTTCTCACTGCATGGAATCCACTGAGTTTCTTTCAGCGCATGTATCCCCATTTCAATAGCAGCTACTGTTTCCTCAGTCCAGCCCCATTCAAGATGTTCCACTAATCTATCTATTGCTTGTTGATTATTCATCTTCAGCCTCCTTATACGGTTCCGGCAACGGCATCCAGGCAACACAGTTATACATTTCTTGTCCATCATCGTCATATGCCACATATCCCGCTTCGACTTTACACAGAAGTCCAACTAACATTTCTCCTCTATCATCGCAACAAAGTACGGTACCTTTTGGCATTCTTTCATTACATGGAATCCACTTAGTTTCTTCCAACGCTGTTACAGTCTCTTCAACCTCTGTCTTTGTTAGATTTATAAACATCTTCTTACTCCCCTTTCAACGTCCCCAGCACATTCACACCAACTTCCCTCTCCAGCTCTTCATTCATCAGCTGAAAATATTCCTCGTCCTTCTGTGCAAAATGCATCTGATGTAAAACAAATTCCAGATATTTCAAAACTCCTTTTCTCTTACAATGATAGTTCCGGTACAGGTAATCCACGCTAATCAGCAGAAAACAGTTCATTGCCTCTGCTGTGTGTTTATCCAATTCCTTCTGGCGTTCCTTTTGAAACTCCGGACTATCCATGATCTCTTTGATCTGCTTTCGGAGCTTATGTTTCTTTAACTGCTTATCTGCCCAACTCATTCATAAAATCCTTTCATCTTCCGCTTTGACACTGCATCGCCCTTTTGATACACACTGCATTCTTCCACGGAACACCCTCTGCTGTGACCTGTTATCTCGATATAGGAACAGCCGGCTCCCTTTGTATTTCCTGTTGCCCGGAACATGCAAGTCCTGCATTTGTGCCGGTCCGCATTACTGGCTGTTTTGCTCTCTGGCTTTGGTTTCTTGCACTTATCCGGATTCAGCCAGGAATACACGGTGCTGTATTTTGCATCGATCATTCTTGCGATCTCCGCAGCACCTTTTCCTTCTTTTGCCAGTTTCAGGGCTTTCTCCCTTTTATTTTCTGCCGGAATCACTTCTGGATCCGGCTCTGTGAGGGGGGGGGTACTTCCGTCCTTCTCCGTTATCTCTTCCGGTGCTACTTCTCTGTTACAGTCATCTATTCTCTTCTGATCTACCATTTCAGCTACTGCCTGTGCAAATTCCGGATTGTGATATGCCGGAACGTTTACCAGAAAATGATTTTCTTCCTGTTCCAGGATGTCCGACAATAACCGAACATCCATGCTTCCGTCCTCTTTCGTCCATAATACTGTCACTGGTTTCCCTTTTATGTAATCTGCCAATGCCTCTTTTAATGTCTTTTCTATCAGCATATTTCTTTTTCCTCCCAGTACTCTATTACATATTCTGTCTTTCCCCTACTCGTAGGCTTACTTCCCGTATCTGTTACAATTCTTCTAATCCTGACTGAGTATCCCGCCTTTAATAACAGCGTTGCCACCTTGAGCCGATCTTCTTCGTTCCACTGTACAGATCCTTTTCTGATACTGCGAATTACATTTCTACTCATGTGCCATCCTCCATTCATCATGTAGAGTCTGTACCCTGCCGCTGAACCAAATCAGTAAACCGCAGATATCTGGTCGGTTGTCATATTTCTTCATCATGGCTTCCATGTTCTGATTCCATAATGCCATATTATGATTTGATAGATATTTTTTATAAATTCCCCAGCAATCATTGTAGATTGCCTTGATTCGTTCCTCCATAGCTCCTCCTTGTTACCGCATGTTACCATTTTCTTTATCTCGTTACCGTCTTCGGGAAACCGTTGAACCCCTTGAAAATACTGCGTTTCAAGCACTTTTCAGGGCGAAGTTACCGAGTTACCACACGTTTTCCCGTATAGGAGAAAATATTTTTCTCACTTTCACATATTTTTCTCTTCTCTATAAGGGTGAATTTTGCCCGGTAACTTGGGTAACGGGTAACTTTTACTTAAATGGCAGCTCTTCCTGCTCACATTTATCCATTGTTTCCACCGGTTCAAACCCATCCTTATCGATGTTATCGTTCAGCCGCAGGAATACACACCTGATTGGATTGCCATCTACCTTTTTTACTTTCGTCATGCGTCCGCCCTGCGTCTCGATCAGACCTTTGCGATCTGCCCAGGACAAAAAAGCCTTGTCAGAAAATCCTCCACTCTTACATAATTCCTTGAACGCCTGGTTATAGATGATAGCAACTCCCTTTTCAAGCGTTCCCCATTTTTCCACTTTCGTGTCCATATCAAAACGCTGATTATTCATGGCGATTTTGTCCTGCAAATAACGATAGCAGCGCTCATTGTCGCTCAGGTCATTCCTGTTGATCAGAATAGTTTTCGCCTGTTCGATCGTAATGTATTCGCCATCTTGAAACAGATAATCTGTCGCGACTTTATCTGCAACCAATAAAATCGACAGTGACAGGCTCTGTTTCTGCATGGCTTCATCATCTTTCAGTTCTTGCATGAACTCTTTCTGCATCTGATGCAGTTTTTCCTTGCCAATCCCTTTCAGAATCTCTATATATCTTTTTCCGGCAAGACCATAATTTTTCTTCACAATTTCGGCAGTCTCTTGCGGATCCGCATAAACATTGTCCTTACATTCAACTTCCAGAATACGATTAATGGCTCCGCCCTGGGACACATAAGAATTAAGTGGACGTTCTCCATTTGTCAGAATACAGTTCTTCCATCGATTCTCCCTACTGATACCAAGTTCTTTGTTGGATCTACTCTTTCCCTTTCCAGAGCACATGTCGTATACCATTCCTTCAAAATTATCTCGAATCCGGCTGCTGGTTTTACTGGTATCATCCAAAACCATTGGCAAATGATTCAACATATCTGCCTTTGCTTCCAATGCTACTTCTGTCGTCTTAAAATCTCCGATATATGCCGATTCATCCGGATTCGCCCAGATAGACGTTGCGACCATCAGCGATACCGTTTTACCGCCCTCTGTTTCTCCCCAGAGATCTACGATAAACGGAAGTCCACCCAGGAGGCTGACCAGAACGCTTGCAAAAGATGCAGCCATCATAAACTTAATCTCCAGGCGCTTTGTCTTCCGAAGCTTCAGCATATGGCTCTGCCAGATCTTCCAGTTGCCACGTTCTGAAACACTCTCATAAGCCTGCCGGAATCGCTGATCGCCATCAAATACAATCTCTGTATCATAGGGAATAAACTGATCCTTAATCCATCCGAGCTTACTGGTGGAATACTGCACTTTAATATGGCTATCATTCATATTTTCAACATCTGACAGAAACCGGACCAGTAGCTTCGCGTTTTCTGATGTAACAGAAATTCCACGCCCAGAAAGCGCCACAATCTTACTGGCAGATGTCACCATCGTTTTCGGAACAATGATCTCATCCCAGCGTCCATTTCGCTTGTATGCGATCTTGATCTGTTCTTCACCTGTCTCCAGATTCTTCATTCGTTCTACCGGAAGAATGGGATGATAACAGGCGACCGCATCCACCTGGCTGTCATTCTGTGCATAGACGCCATCCTCACCGGCAATCCATGCTCCGCAGAACATGTTATTGTATGGTCCTTCAAAGTTTGTCCACTTATCCAACATTGTAATTGGCTTCTTGCGCTCTCTTTGTTTCGCTTCTTTGTCCACCCTTTTATAGGCTTTCAGAAGCTCTTCAAACTTCTTTTTTACGCCAAGCTCTCCAGCACGATCTGTAAGAGAAAGAATCATCCGAGCCTTTGTAATCTCATCTTCCTGATCAAATATTTCCAGAAAGATTTCTTCGCTCAATATGCTTTTACTGTCCAGCCTTGCTAAAGGCTCCATGTGATCACCTTCTCTCTTCTAATAATTCTGCATGATATAATTCAAGCTGCAGTGCATTATAACAATCACACCATGCGTCTGACAGCGGCTCTGCTCTGTTTAAAAATTCCCGGTATACAGAAATCAGATCGTTGTTCAATCTGCACTTGTCCCGCATCTTTGCTTCCTGTTTTTCTCTCATCAGCTTTTCTTTTTTTGCCCGATATATCGCCAGGGAAGACCGAAAAGATGGATTCTTTTCATATTCTCCACCAAGCATCAAAAAAACGTCTTTGAAAGAAATTCCATAAAACTTTTCTGTAAAAGTAAAGATATCTCCATTTGCTCCACAACCAAAACAATGAAAGTCCTTATCGTAGATTTTCATTGAGGCTTCGTGATCACCTTTGTGAAATGGACACTTGATAAACCCCGCTCTGTTCGGCTCAGGAAGCCCACATTTGACCAGAATATCCTTCATAGAGTATGCCTGCTTGATTTCCTCGCGCGTCATTTTGCATCACCGTATTCAGACAAAATACGCACAATCTCCTTGCCTGTATCCTTTTTCTCGCAAAATTCAAACCGGACATTATACCGATCTCGAATAGTACACATGGATTTATACAGCTGTTTTCCGTCAACTGCTTTGGCTGACACCACATACTTTTCACGCTTCCCGTTTACCATTCTCCACCGGACTTCATGCTTCCTTGGATTCTGCCAGAACCATACATCTTCTAGATTTTTCACATCCGGTCCATGCTCTACCAGGATCACAAGCTGTATGCCAGCATCAATTGCTTTAAGCAGTTCTTTCTTAAACCGTTCATGCTGCTGGCAGACATTTCCACATAACTCCTGCAGGTTCTGCTTCCGATCAATAATGAGCCGGGGATTATCCAGACTCATATAATCCCCGACCAGAAGCTTGCTCGAAAAATGTTTCACTCCATTCTCGTCAAATGTCTTGATGATCTTCCGAATTGCCCTCTGCTTTTCTCTTGTATCAATTTGTATATCCACTTGCATCAACTCCTAATTAAATGGCAATTCTTCATCAATATCATCTGGAATATTCATAAATCCATCCTGTCCAGGTGTCGCATTTGCCGGATATCCATTGATATGATTCTTATATGCTTGTGTTTCTGTCTTCATTGGAACTGCAGCCTCTTCCACTTTGTCCTGTGATACAAACCATCTCAAAACACGCTTTTCAAGCTCTCTTCCCTCGTAGTAATCCATCTGGATTCCAAATACTCCTCCAACCAGCTTATTCTTGAACTGCTTGCCAAAGTTATCTCCCCACTGTGTTGTGAATCCCTGATTGGAATGTTCTACACAAGTCAGGAATGTTTTAAAAGATCTACTACAGTTTCCTTCATTATCCTCTGTCAAAATATACTGAGTTGCCTGGTTCGGCCATTTCTTTTCCGGACGGATATCATTTTTAAATGCTTCCGCAAAATATCCAGCCTGCTTATCTCCCGGTGCAAAATCAAAAAACACAACGATCATTGGTTTATTGGTCCTTGACATCCGTTCTTCCACCTGTTTGATTACCAGTTTGTGTCCTCCAAGTTCTACAGGAGTAAATTCTCCCTGAACCTGTGTTTCTTCGTAATTGTTTGGTTTTTTCATCTTAATAGTCCTCCAATGCTTTCATTACTTCTACAATATCGTTGTCAATCTCCATCTGATCAAATGCACCCATCGGTGATTTCGCTGTGCTGTTGTTTGCCTGGGTTTCAAATTTGTAGGCTCCGTCTACACACTTACTCAAAAGCACCGTGGTAAATTTGCTTTCCAGGCAAATCTTATCCAACTTCTTTCCGGAAGTCTTGATTCTGGTAAACATATAGCCGGCTTCATCATGATCCGTCTGTGTATGGGCTGTGAAAATGATTGTCAGGTCTTCCCTGTATGTATAGGCTTCACACACCAGATCCCAGACGCAGGCTGCAAGATCTACCCATTTGTCGTATCCTTTTTCCTTGCTCCGGCGCATTTCATCTGCTACCATCAAGCCATTGATCGTATCCACTACGATTACTTTCACACTAGGGCAGGCTTCAGCAATGCGCTTGATGTACTGACGAACCACATTTGCATCATCACACGCCAGATAGTTCTTATTTTCCTTGTTGTACTGTTTTCTCCATCCTTTCCATGAAAGGCCTTTCTTGTCAGCATCAATGTAATATGTTGACTTTGGATCTAAATTTCTCATGGATGTTGTTTTCCCTGATCCGGATTCTCCGGCAATACAAATAACCTTTGACATTCGCTTTTCCTCCTTATAGAGTTCTGGATCAACTAACTCCGCCTGACTCCAGAATCCTTTTGAATTCATATTTTTTATCCTGTTTTCTTCCATAAGCTTCTTATATTTTTCTTTTCCGTAATACTGAAGCTTTCCACTCTTATCTCTGATGATACGTTTCAGAAGACTTTGACTTTTCGTTTCTCTGTAATAAATCCTTGGAAATTTATCTTTCACTTCCTGAAATTCTTTAACATACGGTCCTATATTGTATCGATATTTCAAATATTTCTTTCCTGGATGATCGCTGATTCGAATAGAATTGCACACGCCGAAATCCAACTTCAGATAGATACTGTTGGAAGAATACGCATCATATCTCTGAATGATAAATCCTTCTGATATCAAATTCCTACAGAGCATTTCCGCAATATCATTCAGCTCCATTGCTTCCATCTTCTGTTACTCTGCTTGCCCATAAATCCGCAAAATGTAAAAGCATATACAGTGGTGTCTCCTTTCCCTGGATCTCATATTTAAACGGTCCATATAATCCGTTATGCCAGAGGATTGCAAGTTGTTCTTCCTCTGTCAGTTCAATAAATCTTGATGCAATAGCCACAGATCTAACCTCATGATCAACATATCTGAGATCCGGATTGGATTTATACGGCTGCGCTTCACTCTGCTTCGGTTCTGGATCCGGATTTGCTTTTGTCGCTCTTCCCTTCAGCATGTTCGGAACATAATTCGGCTTTCCAAACTGTCCCATCTTTCCAAGATCATGAAGTAATGCTACGATAATAAAAGAATTCATCCGATCTTCATTTATCACTCCTAACCCACTCGCTATCCTCAGAATATTTTCATATACATTAAGACTATGAGTTGCGAGTCCTCCTTCCTCTGCCAGATGATATCTTGTACTGCATGGTGATGTGAAAAAATCATTTTCTTCCATGTAACTGATCAGATCATCAATGCCCTCTCTCCCAGTATTTTTCAAAAGCTCCTTTATTCTTGCCTCGTTCATTATTCTTCCTCCGTATCCAATTCAAATCCTATGATTGCTGCGATATCTTCTCTTGATACGCTGTAGTTGCTTCTCGATGTATAATCTTTTAAAAATTCAAGTCTTGTCTGCGCTTTTAAGAACTTTTTGTATTCCGACACAGGAATCTTGACTGTTTCCTCATTGTTGTTTCTTTCTTCCATGGCATTTCCTCCGATTATTCTTTGTCATAAACCACTCGCTCTGCAGCCTTCACGATCAGAAGGCTTGCAATCTGTTTGAGTGATAATGTTGATTCATTGTAAATTTCTACCAGCGTGTTATAAGCTTCCGGTGTTACCTTAACGACCATCTGTGCACCTGTCTGCTGCTTTTTCCTCGCAGGAATGTGTATTGCTTCATCGTTCACTTGACTTTCTCCTCCGATTTTCCTATAATTTAGTTGAGTTTTTTGTTATGTGCGCCACTGGAAGTTGCCGCTTCCGGGCGCATTTCTTTTTCTTCCAATACTACTGTTTTTCTGCCCGCTTCTTTCAGGCTGTCTACATACTGTTCCAAATACGGTATTGCATTCTGTTTGAAATACTCAGAATCACGGTTGACTCTTTCTATCAACTTCAGGATCTCTATCCATTCATCCAGCTTTTCAACCCGAATCCGCTTCTTACGCTGCTTCTCTTCTGGCATGCTCCCTCGCCTCCCTTATCTTTCTTTTCCTGTGCCGGTATTCCAACATCCGGAAGTATTCCAGCGCATACGCTCCAACCGCAAACACTGCAAGTCTAAGAGCTTCATACAGGTAAAACAGCTCCTGTTGTTCTACCGAACATCCACCAACCATACACATAAATCCAAAAGCAATCGCTGTTTTGCTTAATACCTTCGCCGCCTTATAGAACATCTCTCATCCCTCCTTTGTTTGTCCAACTGGTACCGCTTACGCGGTTTTCTCAATGGTATATGTAATTTTCACTTTTTCCTGTTCTTCCAATAAAGAAATCATCACCTGTATGATTTTTTCGATATCGGGTTTCATGCTTACCACCTACTTTCTATTTTCTATTGAAGTTTATGCGGTGCTGGTTGTACTTGTTGATTTGTCCTGCTACTGAATTCTTCTTATTTCCCTTTAACACCACAATATTTTTGTCTCGTCCTGTCTTTACATTTCCGGTTCAATTGGAAGATCTTCCTCTGTTCTCTTTGGAAATCTTGCCTGAAAGTCTTCTTTGCTTACCGGAACACCAACCAATTTGATGAAAATTCTTTCTCTGGAACTGTTATATCTCACTCCACATTCTTTAAACTTTTTATCAAACTTCAAAAACGCCATTCGTTTACTTGATGCCCTGATATACAACTTAAACCGGTCTTCAGACTCCAACCAAACTTGGTACAAACATTCTTTTCCTCCGCAATCAAGCTCTGCATCAATCAAATAATCAGCTGATACATTCAATGCCTTTGCTAGTTCTTCTACAGCATCCAAATCAATTCTGATTTTCACATTTTCCATATTTGATATACGGTATTCTTTAATTCCTGTTTTCACCGCAAGATCTTTCTGCGTAAAGCCATTCTCTTCTCTTAATTTGACAATGTTATTTGCAATGTCGCAGTAAAAATCAAATCCTATTCTCTCTATACTTGGAGAATCGTAAAACCTCATTTATCCATTCCTCCGTTCTTCTGTTGAATCTTTCCTGAATCTCATCTATACTTTTGAATACAGGCACCGCCATGCCAAATATTTATGGAAGGAGATATACACATGAATTCCAACTGGCACGCACAAATGATGGTTGATGAAATCAACAAACAAAGTGAACGTGATGCTCTTTTAAAAGAAACTCATGATACACTTTTAAAGATGCAGGAAGATTCCAAAAAAGAATCCGCTATAGAATCTAAACGTTTTATAATTCAGACCGTTCTTTCTGTAGCCTCTCTAATTGTTGCTGCAATTGCTGCTGTTGCATCCATAATTGCTTTGCTGTAATAATTATGGATATCTGATTGATAGTCGTTAAAAATGCGGCTATCGATACTGCTACGATTGATACTCTATCAGCCATCTTTCTGCTCACCTCGCTTCCCCTTCATCTATTGCAAATAATTCAGTTTTCTCCTATACTTTAAATACAGGCACTGCCATGCCGAGCATAAAAAGAAAGGAGATCCTTATGAAGTTTGATCCTAATTTAATTCGAGATATCTTAATTTCTGTTTCCGAATCCATCTCTCCTGACGAATACGGATTCGTCTCACAAATCTACCCAGTTGACATAGCTCAAAATAAGCTATCCGATTATTCGCAAAACGAAGTTTTATACTGGATACGCCAGTTAATGAATTCGGGGATTTTAATAGAAGGTTCCAAATATGTTGATGAACCAATCTCTCACATCAAAGATTTATCTCTTGCGGGATATCAATTTATTGAAAACACTTCTAAGTCCTCTGTCTGGAAAGAGATTCGACCTCAACTTATTTCGGCTACATTTTCTAATCTTCCCAGTTTCATTCAATGCGCCATCGAATTGAGTGGCAAACTCATTTCCAAGTGTTCGGACATCCATCTTCAGTGACAGTTCTGCGAGACTGTCATTTTCTTTTATGGAAAATTCACATTCTCGAATTCCCCTGATAGTTACTCCATCTAAAAGAATATGACCACTTCTTAATTCAAATAAATGTAGCTTTCCCATTTCCTCACCTCACTCTTCTGCTTTCTGTACTCATTGCTTAGTTGAGTTTTTCTTAACTTCATGTGTAAAAAAATATGCATGGATATCAGTATTGGGAATTTCAAGTATAGATATAGCATTCTCCATTTCTTCCTGCCCCCAATCAACAATATTATTCAACTTATTGCTGACTGAAACCTCTGACAATCCAAGCTTTTTTGAAAATTCGGACTGCGTACCAAACTTTTCCTTTATACGTCCTCTCAGTTTCCTGTAATCATAGTTACAAGCCATATCATCATCTCCTTTCAGTTGAGTTTTTCTCAACTACAGTTAGAATAGCATCTGTTTTTCATATTGTCAACACGCTTTTTAAGTTTTTCTCAATTTTATTAAATTATTATTGATATTTTCTCAACCATGATTTATAATCAATTTTAAAGAAAGCTTTAATCAGCGGAGGTGGAAATATTGGAAAAAGCAGAAATTAAAGACCGAATCAGAGAGGCTATGGAATTGAGAAAATTAACACAGTCAGAACTTTCAGAGAAGGCAAAAATAGATAAAGGTCAGCTCAGCTCATATTTATCTGGAAAGTATAAACCTCGGCAAAGGAATATCGAAGCACTTGCAAAAACGCTTAATGTTGATGAAGCATGGCTCATGGGTTTTGATTCTCCAATGGAGCCCCAATCAGCCAATGTTTCCAATGAAAATCGGTTTAATTCAGATGACGAACGCACCTTAATTCTTTCCTACAGAAAATTAAATGATAAGAATAAGAAAAAATGTTATATCTACACAAACACTCTTCTCACCAATCAACAAATGGAGGATGAACTCATAGTGAAAGCAGCTCATAAGTATGCCAATGTAGATGTAACTGAAGAAATGAAACAACATGCCGATGATATCATGAACAATCCGAGCGAATGGGAGTGATTAAATGACATATGAAGAACTGTTGAATATTTCGGAAACCGAAAATCTGATAGTGAAAGAAAAGAATATTCCGGGATACGGCGGACGAATATACAAGAACCGAATCGCCATCCACCAAGGAATCGACACGTCCATCGAAAAAGCATGTGTTCTTGCTGAAGAACTCGGGCATTACTATACTACTGTCGGAGATATCTTAGATCAGTCTAAACCAGAGAACCGAAAGCAGGAACGTCAGGCAAGGCTCTGGGCGTACAACAAGCAGATCGGTCTGATCGGACTGGTACGTGCCTTTGAGCATGGCTGCCAGAACCGGTTTGAGATTGCAGAATACCTGGAAGTGACAGAAGAATTTCTGGAAGAATGCATTGAATGTTACCGGAATAAGTACGGGATTTGTAAACGGGTAGATAATTATGTGGTGTATTTTATACCGCAGTTGTCGGTGATGAAATTGGTATAACCGCATATGCGATTATATAGAAACACTTTTTATGAGGAGGAAAATTATGAAAAAGAAACTTGTAGCATTGATTCTGATCGGAAGCATGGCACTGTCGTTTACAGCCTGTGGCAATAGCTCCGATTCATCAAAAGGAACAAAAGAATCATCCAAGAAGACAGAAGCATCTGCCGAAACTCCAAAAGAGGAAGCAAAGGAAGAAGTCAAAGAACCTGTCGTGCTGACTGGAAAATGGGAATATAAAGACGATGACGGTACTTGGATGCAGGCAGATATTACTGAGGATACCATCACAATAAACTGGATTATGGATGAGGGGAATACAACTGCTGTTTACTGGGTTGGAACCTATACTGCTCCTACAGAATATTCTGAAGAATATACTTGGACATCTACCAGAGACAAAGAAGCAACCGATTCCGCTCTTCTCGCCTCTCTGGACGATACAAAAGAGTTTTCTTATTCCGATTCAAGCAAGCAGATTACCTATCAGGTAACAGTTTCTGGAATAACAAAAACTATAACCCTTGAGCAGACAGAATAAATAAAAGAACCGCTCCTGCGCCAACAGGAACGGTCGAGCGATGAAACATACACCAATATGTTTCTCTATTAAGTACTCCGAAGAGATACCCAATTTCCAAATAATATTGTATCATCTTCGGAGCAGCCACGCAAGAGAACTAATCGTAACTATATAAACAATTACATTTTTGTTTCCAAAAGAAATGAGGTGAATATATGGGACGTAATTTAACAAAAGAAGAGCTTAAACGACATAAAGAAAAGGCTTTGGCAAAAATGGAACACTATATCGACTCTTTGATCAATAGTCCAGATTCTAAAACCAGTGGAAAAGCTGACAAATTAAGTTATTGGCTTGAAGATTGGTCTACTTTTCTCGATTTTGAATCTCGTTTTTCCCCATCCAGTTTAAGAAGATACAAACGAGGTGAAATCATAAAAGTCCATCTTGGTTATAATATTGGTAGCGAAGAAGGTGGGTTGCACTATTGCGTTGTTGTCGAAAAAAATAATTCAAAGAACTCCCCTGTAATAACTGTTGTTCCGCTTACCTCTGTTAAGAAGAAATCTGATGTAGATCATCTTCATAAAGGTTGTATCTATTTAGGTAACGAACTATACACAGGGTTAGTTTCCAAAATTACTTATATTCAAAGACCTCTGGAAAAGAAAGTCTTTGACCTCAAGAAAGAAGTTGACGCCACTTACAAAACTCATCCAGAAGACATGCATAAATTCCAAAAGGATTTAGAGGATTGTGCAAGGGATTTATTGTTATTAAAAAGAATGAGAAACGAAATCAATAAAGCAAAACTTGGTAGTATTGCTTTAGTTGGACAAATCACAACCATCAGCAAAATACGAATTTATGATCCGAAAACTAATTTCGATATTTTAAGCAATGTAAAGCTTTCCAACGAAAAGCTTGATCGCATAGATCAGGAAATTATTTCTAACTTTACAAATAGAAAAATTTAAAAATCAACATATTTTATTGACATTTTCATATAATGAGGTATATAATAAATAAGCTAAAACAAAGCCGTTAACCGGCAGTATACAAGACAATGCTCCCAGTCATCTGGCGAGCCGTATTTATTGAAAGACCTCGTAGAAATGCGAGGCCTTTTACGTTATATAAACATTTTTTCAAAATAAAACCGCTCCTGCGCCAACAGGAACGGCTCAAGACTAATGCCCCGAAGGATACACCAGTACGTTCAAAATATAGTGTATCATCTTCGGGCAGCCACCGCAAGCAGAACTCATGTTCTTCTGCTGGCTGTTATTTTTATACTCATTTTTACGTATATTGAAGAGAAAGGTGATATAATATGCCAAGTAAAATTGAACGCTGTGCCATTTACATCCGTGTGTCTACCGCTGAACAGATGATGCACGGTAAATCCCTGGAAGCACAAAAACAGTACCTGACCAATTACGCCAAAGAACATAATATGACCGTTGCTGGAGTTTATGCTGACGAGGGTAAAACTGCCCGTAAAGAATTAAAAAAGAGAAAAGCTATCCATTCCCTGCTTGAGGACGTAAAAGCCGGAAAAATTGATGTGATCATCTTCTGGCGGATTGACAGATGGTTCCGTAACCTGTCTGATTTTTACAAGGTACAGGAAGTCTTGGACGATAATAACGTCCGATGGATCAGCACCAGTGAACCCGGAATCAATATGGAAACTAGAGACGGTCGACTGCAGCTGAATGTAGTCCTGTCTATTGGCCAGAATGAAGTGGATACTACCAGCGAACGTATCAAATTCGTAAATGAAGCATCTATCCGGCAGGGAAAACTGATCTTCGGTGATGTGAATATGGGGTACGGCTACAAATCTGGAATCATTGATGGAGTAAAACGCATGGTAAAAGATCCAGATCGGGAAGACACTGTAAATGCCTTTTATCGTTTTTTCTTTAAGCACCATGCAAAAGGGCTTTCCATGCGCTATATTCAGGAAAATTATGATCCGGATTTTACATGGGCGAATATGCGAACACTGCTGTCGAGTGAATTTTACAAAGGAACCTATCGTGGGATTCCATACTGCCCTGCTTACCTGACAGAATCTGAATGGAACAATCTGCAGGAAATACAGAACGCAAATGTTAAGCGTGCTCCTTCTGGCCGGATTTATCTTTTCAGTGGCATGATAAATTGTCCGATCTGTGGGCGCAGGCTTAGCGCAAGAGGCGGTTCGTCCATTATCAACAGGAAAACCGGTGCAAAAAAAGTATACTGCTATTACCGATGCAATAAAGCTTTCATCGATCATAAATGTTCTTACAGACATATGGTTAGTCAGAATCTTATAGAACGATACCTGATTGATCATCTGGAATACGAATACAATAAATTTAAAATAAAATGTGAAAAAATTGAAAAGGAACAAGAAAAAAAGAAGAAAGTTCAGACTCCGGAAAAGCTCCAGAAAGAATTAGAACGATTAAATCTTCTCTTCCAGAAAGGAAGAATCGAATGGGATTATTACAGCAAAGAATATGATCGGATTGAAAACGAACTGAATGAATTGTTAAATACGGCTCCGGAATTGGAACCTGATTATGCTTATCTGGAAGAGCTGCTGAATACAGACTTTAGAACAATGTACTACAATTTAACCCAAGAAAACCGCAGAGCCTTCTGGCATTCTATTATCCGGGAGATTCACCTGAACACTGATCATACTGTCGACTCTGTTGATTTCTTATAGCGTCTTGTACTAACTGGTTGACTCCGTTTGGGGCGGATAAAGTTATGACCGCCGTCCTCTCCGGTGAGGCAGATATTGGCTTTATGGGAAGTGAATCTTCGATTTATACTTACCAGGAGGGTGCAAATGATGTCATCAAAAACTTCGCGCAGCTTACGCAGCGCGCCGGAAACTTTCTGGTCGCACGTGAAGAAATGCCGGATTTTTCATGGGATGATCTGAAAGGAAAAGACGTTCTTGGCGGAAGAAAAGGTGGCATGCCGGAAATGGTCTTTGAATACATTTTGAAAAAAAACGGAATTAATCCACAGAAGGATCTTTCTATCAACCAGAGTATTGATTTCGGTTCAACCGCTGCTGCATTTTCCGGTGGGCAGGCAGACTATACCATCGAATTTGAACCGAGCGCTACTGCCCTTGAAGCGGAAAATTCCGGTTATGTCGTTGCTTCTCTCGGCGTTGATTCCGGCTATGTCCCATACACCGCCTATAGTGCCAAAACAAGTTATCTGAATGCTAATCCGAACATCATCCAGAAATTCACCAATGCCCTGCAAAAAGGAATGGATTTCGTTCAGTCCCACACTCCGGAAGAGATTGCAAAAGTCATTGCACCACAGTTCAAGGAAACCGATCTCGCTACAATTACAACCATTGTCAGCCGTTACTACGAACAAGACACCTGGAAATCGGATCTGATCTTCAACGAAGAAAGCTTCAATCTGCTGCAGGATATTCTGGAAAACTCCGGTGAGCTGAAAGAGCGTGTTCCTTATGAAGAACTAGTTACGACTACCTTTGCGGAGAAGGCCGCCCACTAAATAAAAGCGCAGACGCTTCATTTTAAGCCAGCGTCTGCGCTCTATTCTTACATTTTAAAATTTATCTTTCTGAAACTCTTACCGGATATATCCCTCCTGATAAGCCTTCTGCTTATTGAATGTGTACATCTCCGCAAAGGATGCCTGTACATACGGATTTACATAAAAAATTGCAAGAAGTCCACAGGTAACCGCACTCAGCAGATACCATCCAAGGAATGACAGATCCATGATAAATGCTTCCATTTTTTCTCCATCCATCATCTGTTTACTGATCTGGAATGCTTCTTTGTAATCCATTGCCGGATTCTCAGCAATAATATATGGTACCATCAGATATTCATAATGCTTAACGATTCCAGGTACCACCAAAAGCAGACTCCAAAGTGTAGTAAATAAATCTCTTAAAAACATGGTAAGAACAATATTAACATAATGTCCGGAACGGAAACCGTCAAGCAATGTTCCGATTCCCGGCTGTGCAGTCTGGTTCAGGATAAAGAACCGGTATCCACCCATTTTCAGGAGATTACCTACAAATACTTTTGCCACAAGGACAATCAGTATTACTACCGTTGCGATTCCTGCAAGCAATCCGGTAATCATTCCCACATTAAATAAATTTCCACTATATATATCTGAATTCTCACTTACCCGTCTTGCACTGGATTCGCCAGAGACTGTGCCAAAGATTCCCATCAGAAGCGCAACTACAACGGCTGACACATAATTCTTCTTAAATGCCATATTGCCTCTCATTTTAAGTTCTGCTCTATTCCACATCATATACCTCTCCTCCTTCGAATACATTGATATGATTCTCACTACCTATACTTTATCATCTGTAAATCTGTCAATCACTTTACTGATTTTCTATCTGCTCAGCAAGATCATTCAAGTACACCCATCTGTCCATCTTTTCTTCCAGTGTTGTCTCTGTTTCTTCCTTCTCTTTCATAAGTTCGGACAACTTCACGGAATTGGTGGCATTCTTAACCATCTCCCGATCCAGCTTTTCGATCTTCTCTTCCAGCTTTGCGATATCCTCATCGATCGTCTCGTATTCCCGCTGTTCTTTATAAGAAAATTTCAGCTTTTTTTCCCGCTGCTTCCAGGTCTTTTTGCTGTCAGACTCACCGGTCTGTGCAGAAGCTGCATCTGACATATTTTCTGCAATTGTCTGTCCGTCTTTCGGTTTTTCAAGCTCCACACGGATCAGATAATCGGAGTATCCACCTTCCGACTGGCGGATTTTCCCACCTCCATTAAATGCAAAAATACGACTGACAGTACGATCCAGGAAGTACCGGTCATGGGATACAATCAGAATAATACCATCAAAATGATCCAGATAATCCTCCAGGATTGTCAGCGTCTGGATATCCAGATCATTGGTTGGCTCATCCAGGATCAGTACATTTGGTGCTTCCATCAAAACACGTAGTAGATAAAGTCTCCGTTTCTCGCCTCCGGATAACTTTTCGATCCTCGACCACTGCATTGCCCCGTCAAAAAGAAATCGTTCCAGCATCTGGGACGCGGTAATCTTCCCGTCAGAAGTTGCAATGTACTCACCTGCTTCTTTTACATAATCAATGACACGCTCGGATTCATCCATATATTCATTCTCCTGCGAGAAATAGCCAATCTTGATTGTCTGTCCAATTTCAATAGTTCCGACATCCGGTTTTATGATCCCGTTGATAATCTTGAGCAGCGTCGATTTTCCACATCCATTATGTCCAATAATTCCGATTCGGTCATTCTTCAGAAAAATATAAGAGAAATCTTCGATCAGCTTCTTTTCTCCATAAGATTTGCAGATTCCGGAAAGTTCGATTGTTTTATTCCCCATACGGGAAGCCACAGAATCCAGCATTACTCGCTTTTCTTCCTGAATATCTTTCATTTCCTGCATAGCATGAATCCGGTCAATATGCGCTTTCTGTTTGGTACTTCTCGCCCTTGCGCCGCGGTGTAGCCATTCCAGCTCCGTACGCAAAAGGCTTTTTCTCTTACGTTCTGTGGCAAGCTCCATGTTCTGACGCTCGGCTTTCAGACGCACAAACTCGGAATAATTGCCTGGATAGTTATATAATTTTCCATGATCAACTTCCACGATACGATTTACCACACGGTCCAGGAAATAACGGTCATGCGTAACCATCAGGATCGCTCCCCGGAACTGGATCAGATATTCTTCCAGCCATTCGGACATCTCATTGTCCAAATGGTTCGTCGGTTCGTCAAGGACCAGAATGTCTGCCGGTGTTAAAAGTGCCCGGACAAGTGCAACCCTTTTCTTCTGTCCGCCGGACATATACTCAATCTTTTCATCATAATCGGTAAATCCAAGCTGATTCAGCATAGACTTTGCTTCTGCCTCGATCGTCCAGCGGTTCAGCTCATCATAATTTCCTTCTGTTGCCGCGCGAAGAATTGTTGTTCCTGCTTCAAATACCGGCGTCTGCGGAAGATAGCAGATCTTCACCTGATTCCCCATGCTGATCGTTCCGGCATCACTTTCTTCGATTCCGGCAACGATTTTCAGCAAAGTGGATTTACCCATTCCGTTGACTCCGATCACACCGATTTTTTCATTTTTATTGATTCCAAATCCCACATCATCCAGAAGCACACGATCCGTATAGGCTTTGGATACATGTTCCATTGTCAGTAAATTCATATATTTTCCCCTGTGATTCTCTGTTTTGTCTTTTTCCATTATAGCAATTTGTACGGGTGCTAGTCAATCCAAAGTATCTCACCCGGCACCGATTCTGACACGCAAAAGGCACAGAATCCTATCCGTTACCGGACAGTCCCTGTGCTTTCACATATCCCCATATTCTTTTTATCTTATGATGTGAGTGTCAAAAATAAATTTTGCCGCTCACTGGTGTAATCAGATTGCTCCATTGCTAAGCAAGCTTGCATCGGCTTTCTGACCTTTTTGACCCTGGTATCATCATCTTATAAGAAAATATATTTCAGGATAAACAGTATCACCAGTACATACATCAGTACACTGATCTTCTTTTCTTTTGCTTTTCCTGTAAGTACGTTAATTACTACATAAGAAATCACTCCCATGGAAATACCTTCTGAAATACTGTAGCAGAATGGCATTGCCGCGATACAGATAAAGCACGGAATTCCTTCGCTGTAATCACTGAAGTTAATTCCTGCCACATTGCTCAGCATATAGAAGCCGACGATGATCAGTGCCGGAGCTGTCGCAAAGGACGGAATTGCAAGAAAGATTGGTGATAAGAAAAGGGAAATTCCAAACAGGATCGCTGTTGTCAGGGATGTTAAACCTGTACGTCCTCCTTCTGTTACACCAGAAGCACTCTCTACGAATGTTGTTGTTGTAGAAGTTCCAAGTACTGCTCCAACTGTAGTTGCAACCGCATCTGCCATCAGTGCTCCTTTGATTCTCGGAAGCTTTCCGTCTTTGTCAAGCATGCCTGCCTTTGTAGATACACCGATCAGAGTTCCGAGTGTATCAAAAAGATCTACGAAAAGGAATGCAAATACTACAACAACGAATTCCAGTGAAAATACATTCTTAAAATCAAGCTTTCCAAATACCGGTGCAAGGCTTGGAATTGCAAGTCCGGAACTGAAATCCGGAAGCAGACTGTAGAATCCGATCTCCGGATTCGGTACATAAAGACCTGCTATCTGGCAGATGATTCCAAGTATCCATGTGATCAAGATCCCCCAAAGGATATTTCCTTTGATGTTCTTAATCACCATGATTGCTGTGATCAGCACACCTATGATTGCAAGAAGTACAGTAATTCCAACGTTATTGAAGCTTGCTTCCACTCCATTTGCCTGATTATATGCATCTACGGAGAAGAGCTGTACCAGAGTAGATCCTCCGACAACGATATTGGCATTCTGAAGTCCAAGAAATGCAATAAATAATCCGATACCAACGCTGACTGCTGTCTTAAGACAAGCTGGGATCGCATTGAAGATCGCTTCTCTGACATTCGTCAGGGAAAGAATAATGAAAATAATACCCTCTGCAAATACTGCAGTCAGTGCAGTCTGCCATGAGTAGCCCATACCAATTACTACAGTATAAGCAAAGTAAGCATTCAGTCCCATACCAGGTGCAAGTGCAAATGGATAATTTGCGAATACTGCCATACACAGCGTACCGATCAGTGATGCAAGTGCTGTTGCAGTAAAGACTGCCCCCTGATCCATACCCGCTGCGGAAAGAATGCTTGGATTGACTGCCAGGATATACGCCATCGTCATAAATGTCGTAATACCTGCAAGAATCTCAGTTTTGACATCGGTGTGATTTTCTTTAAGCTTAAACACCTTTTTCAACATATTGTTTTCCTCCTGCTGTCTGTCTCGGATATTCCCTCTCACTCCTTAAAATATCCTCGTACAATTTTCTTGTAGCAGAGAATATTTTAGCAAAAAAAAGAGAGAAAGTAAACACATTACTTTCTCTCTGATTTTTAACTCTTATTCGCTATTACTGTTCATAGTAGCTGTACACCGCAACTATTTGCTCTCTCTGATCTTCTTTCTGAGCGGAAGTACCATTGCAGGGGATACGGATAATTCGTCTAAT